>Ga0114999_10000079_pt1 | contig 123511 bp, 120 predicted proteins | sample ArcticOcean_MG_C_3_FD_89820 | JGI IMG/M metagenome (GOLD analysis project Ga0114999, IMG submission 89820) | Marine microbial communities from western Arctic Ocean - ArcticOcean_MG_CB8_126 | ecosystem: Environmental > Aquatic > Marine > Oceanic | place: Arctic Ocean: Canada Basin | collected...
AGCACCCACGGGGCGCTGGGCGCGGTGGCCTTCGGCATCGGCACCTCGCAGGTACGCGACGTGCTGGCCACGCAGTGCATGGCGGTCGAACGGCTGAAGGTCCGCCGGATCGAGGTCGACGGCAGCCTCGGCAACGGCGTCTACGCCAAGGACGTCATCCTGCACATCATCGGGCAACTGGGCGTGGACGGGGGAGTCGGCTACGCCTACGAATACGCCGGCGGCGTTTTTGACGATATGCCGATGGAGGGCCGCCTGACGGTGTGCAACATGTCCATCGAGGGCGGCGCCCGGATCGGCTACGTCAACCCCGACCAGACGACTTTTGAATTCGTGCGCGGGCGCCCCTACGCCCCGGCCGGCGAGGACTTCGACCGCGCGGTCGAGTGGTGGGGTGGGCAGGCCAGCGACCCGGACGCCGACTACGACGATGTGGTCTCGATGGACGGCGCCGCGATCGAGCCGATGGTCACCTGGGGGATCAATCCCGGGCACGTGGTCGGCGTCGGCCAGCCGGTGCCCGATCCGGCGCAGCTGGACGGAGCGGCGGCCGCCGGGGCCGCCGAGGCGCTGGCGTTCATGCAACTGGACGCCGGGCAGCCGATCGCCGGCCGCCCGATCGACGTGGCGTTCATAGGCTCCTGCACCAACGGCCGGATATCCGATCTGCAAGAAGCCGCCGCCATCGTCAAAGGCCGTAAGGTGGCCGCCGGGGTCAAGGCGCTGGCGGTGCCCGGCTCGCAACAGGTCCGCCGGGAAGCCGAGGAGCTGGGACTCGACCAGGTCTTCCTGGAGGCGGGCTTTGAGTGGCGCGACGCCGGCTGCTCGATGTGCCTGGCGATGAACTCCGACAAGCTGGTCGGCGACCAGATGTCGGCCTCATCCAGCAACCGCAACTTCAAGGGCCGCCAGGGCAGCCCGACCGGGCGGACGCTGCTGATGAGCCCGGCGATGGTCGCGGCGGCGGCGGTCACCGGTGAAGTCACCGACGTCCGCACCCTGCTCTGAGCTCAGGTAGCAATCCGGTGACTATATTCAAAATCACCCGTGTCCGATCGCTCATCTAGGAAATTCAGGAGCAACGCAATGACCGAATCTAATATCACTAACGTCAGCGGCCCCGGGATACCCATCCGGGGCAACAACATCGATACCGACCGCATCATCCCGGCCCGCTTCCTGCGCACGGTCACCTTCGACGGCCTGGGCGCGCACGCCTTTGAAGACGACCGCAAGCAGGCCGGCGGCAAGCACCCGTTCGACGACTCGCGCTTCGCCGACTCCGCAATCTTGCTGGTCAACAAAAACTTCGGCTCCGGCTCGTCGCGCGAGCACGCCCCGCAAGCATTGCAACGCTGGGGTATCCGCGCGGTGGTCGGCCAGAGCTTCGGGGAGATCTTCTTCGGCAACAGCCTGACCCTGGGAATCCCCTGCGCGGTGCTGACCGAGGACGAGATCAACCAGTTGCAGGACGCCGCCGACGCCGACCCGAAAGCCGAGATCACACTGGACCTCCGGGCCGGCACGATCGCGATGGGCGACCTGAGCTTCGCCGCGCAGGTGCCGAAGACGGCCCGTGAGAGCCTGCTGAGCGGTCGCTGGGACGCGCTGGGCGAACTCCTCGGCGCTCCCGACGAAACCCGCGCGGTCTATGACCGCCTTGCGTACATCGCGGGCTTCACCGGCCAGTAGAACCCGGTCCCGTCCATGACCGGCTTCCCTACGTGAGCGGCTTCGCCGGGTAGACTGTCGCTATCCGAATTCAACCCGGCGCGGCAGCCAATCGCGCCAGCGGAATCGCTAAGGACCGACTCCCATGTACAACATCGCGGTGATACCTGGCGACGGCACCGGACCCGAGGTAATCGTCGAGGCCTTGAAGGTGCTGGACGCCACGGGCGTTGCCTACCAGACCACCGAGTTTGGCTGGGGTGGCGAGCACTACCTGAAGACCGGCGAGACCCTGCCCGACGGCGCGGTAGACGAACTGCGCAAGTTCGACTCGATCTTGCTCGGCGCTATCGGCCATCCCGATGTAGCCCCTGGAATTTTGGAGAAGGGCATCCTGCTGCACGCTCGCTTCCGGCTGGACCAGTACATCAACCTGCGGCCGGTGAAGCTCTATCCGAATGTCGAGACTCCGCTGCGCGACAAGGGCCCCGAGGACATCGACTTCGTCGTTGTCCGTGAGAACACCGAAGGCATCTACGCCGGCATGGGCGGGATTCTCTACGAGGGCACCCCGCAGGAGGTATCCACGCAGGTCAACCAGACGACCTACTTCGGCGCGGCGCGGGCGATCCGTTACGCCTTCGAACTCACTCGCGCGCGCGATCGCGAGAAGCTGCTGCACCTGGTGTTCAAGACCAACGTCCTGACGTTTGCCGGGGCGACGTGGTGGCGGGCCTTCAACGAGATCGGCGAGGAATACCCGGACATCAAGCGCGAATACATGCACGTCGACGCCGCCTGCATGTGGTTCGTCAAGAACCCGGAATGGTTCGACGTGCTGGTCACCGACAACCTGTTTGGCGACATCATCACGGACCTGGGGGCGATGATCCAGGGCGGGATGGGCATCGCCGCCGGCGGGAACATAAACCCCGAGGGCGTCTCCATGTTCGAGCCCATCGGCGGCTCGGCTCCCAAGTACACAGGACAGAACGTCATCAACCCGCTGGCGGCCATCAACGCCGTCCAGATGCTGTTGGCCCACCTGGGCGAGGCCAGTGCCGCCGAGCAGGTCGAAAACGCGGTAATCAAAGCGCTGGAGAGCGGCCGGATCAAATCGATGAGCGCGGGGAAGATGGGCATGGGCACCACGGAAGTTGGAGATTATGTGGCGAGCCTCGTCTGAGGAAACTCCTAAGGGGGCCACTCGTGGCTGAGTTTCATGTCCTCTACGCCCCGGGCGACGGCATCGGGCCGGAGATCGTGGCCCAGGGTCGCCGCGTCCTAGAGGCGATCGGCGAGCGCTTTGGCCACAAATTCACCGCCGAGCACGCCCTGATCGGGGCCGGCGCCGTGGAGAAACACGGCATCGAGCTGACCGACGAAGTCATCGAGCGCGCCCACGCAACCGACGCCATATTGCTGGGCGCCTGCGGCATCGCTGGCGGCGAGCCGGTCAAGGGCCGGCACCCGGAGCGCGCGGTGCTGACGCTGCGGCAGGAACTGGGGCTCTGGGCCAACCTGCGCCCGATGAAAGTCATCGAACACCTCATCAACGCCTCTCCGGTGAAGCCGGAAGTCCTGCGCGGCGTGGACATGCTGGTGCTGCGGGAGCTCACCGGCGGCATCTATTTTGGTGAGCCTCGCGGCCCTTACGAAGTGGACGGCCAACCGGCCGCCCGGGACACGATGGTGTACTCGGAGCCGGAGGTCAGGCGGGTCGTGACCCGCGCCTTCGAACTCGCCGCCGACCGTCACCAGGGGGTCACGTCGGTGGACAAGGCCAACGTTTTGGAGAGCTCGGCGTTATGGCGCGACGTCGCCGAGGATGTGGCAGGGGGGTTCCCGGATATCAAGTTCGAGAGCATACTTGTCGATGCTTTCGCTATGCGGCTCGTGCTAACACCCCGGGATTTTGACGTGGTCGTAACCGGCAACCTGTTCGGAGACATAATCAGCGATGAGATGGCGGTCTTGGCCGCGTCGCTGGGCGTGTTGCCCTCGGCCAGCCTGGGCGAAGGCTCGGCCGGTCTCTACGAGCCGATTCACGGGGCCGCCCCCGACATTGCCGGCCGCGACATCGCCAATCCCATCGCCACGATTCTCAGCGCCGCCATGATGTTGCGGTATTCGTTTGCACTCGAAGAAGAAGCCCGGACCGTCGAAGCCGCTGTCGACGCCGTCCTGGCCAACGGAGTACGCACTCCGGACATCCAGGAGGATGAGTTGCCCAGTGTCGGCACGGCCGGCATGGGCGACGCGATTATTGCGGAGATCACCTCCCACTAGCCCCTGCCGCACGAGCGGACCGGGGCCGATCCCGCGAACGTAATCTCACCCTCCAGAAAGTCAGCCCTCAAATGAGCAAAGTATTTCTCCTCGACACCACCCTGCGCGACGGCGCTCAAGGCGAAGGCGTCTCGTTCTCCGCCTCCGACAAGCTGAAGATCGCCCGCCGTCTCGACGACTTCGGCATCGACTACATCGAGGGCGGCTTCGCCGGAGCCAACCCGAAGGACCAGGACTTTTTCCGCCAGGCGCAGGCCATAACCTGGAAACATGCCCGTATCACCGCCTTCGGCGCCACCCGCTATAAGAACGTGCGTTGCGAGGACGACGCCGGCATCAAGGCGTTGGTGGCCACTGGGACGCCGGCGATGGCGATCGTCGCGAAGTTCTCCGAGTTTCAGGTCACGCGCATCCTCGAAACCGACCTGGACGAGGGGCTGGCGATGATCGGGGACACGGTCGCCTACCTGAAATCGCAGGGTGTCGAGGTGATCGTGGACGCCGAGCATTTCTTCGACGGCTTCAAAGCGAACCGCGAGTTCACCCTGGCCTGCGTCGACGCCGCGGAAAAGGCCGGGGCGGACTGGATCGCCCTCTGCGACACCAATGGTGGGTCGCTGGGGGACGAACTGCACGACATCACGGCCGAAGTGGTGAAGCGCACGAGCTGCCCGGTCGGCATTCACACCCACGACGACGCCGACCTGGCGGCGGCCGGCACCCTGGCGGGGGTCGCGGCCGGGGCCACCCAGGTCCACGGCACGATCAACGGACTGGGCGAACGCTGCGGCAACGCCAACCTCTGCACGGTCGTCCCGAACCTGCAACTGAAGCTGGGCTACGAGTGCGTGTCCGACGAGCAACTGGCGCACCTGACCGAGTTGTCGCACTTCGTCTACGAGGTCGCCAACCTGTCGCCGCGGACGCAGACGGCCTACGTGGGCCATAGCGCGTTCGCCCACAAGGCCGGCTACCACGCCAGCGCAACCGCCAAATACGACCAGGCCTACCAGCACGTAGACCCGGCCACGGTGGGCAACCAGCAGCGCATTCTGGTTTCGGAGCTCGCCGGCACGGCCAGCGTGGCGGTTCGTGCGGCCCAGCTGGGCATCGCCCACACCCGTGAGGGCGCCGCCGCCACCGCTTCCACCCTGAAGCTACTGGAAGCCGAGGGCTTCCAGTTCGAAGGCGCGGAGGCGTCGTTCGAGCTGATCCTGCGCCGCAAGGAAGAGGGCTATGTTGCCCCCTTCGAGCTGGTGGATTTCAAGGCATTCGCCGAGACCCGGGGCGGTCAATCGGCGCTGTCGGAGGCGATGGTGAAGATTCGCGTCGGCGACGAGCTCATCCACACCGCGGGAGAGGGCAATGGCCCGGTGAGCGCGCTAGACGAGGCTTTTCGCAAGGCGCTGCGGCCGTCGTTTCCTGGCGTCGACGCGGTGCACCTGATCGACTACAAGGTGCGCATTCTCGACAGCGAGGCCGGGACGGACGCCGGCACCCGGGTGCTGATCGTGTCGTCGGACGGCGAGCGTGAATGGAGCACCGTGGGCAGCTCGACGAACGTGGTCGAGGCCTCCTGGATCGCTCTGGCCGACGCCTACGAATTCAGCCTGCTGCCGTCCAACGGGATCGGCGACCACGACTGAGGACCGGGCAAATCCAGGGCGATCGCGCCACCCGCCTGAGCGCTAGTTCCGCAGCGAGAAAAAGCGTCCCGGGTTCTCGCGCAATAGCCGGTCGCGATCGGCCGCCCCACACCCGGCCACCGCCAGCCGCCGCACGAAGTCGGTGAACAGGTAGGCGTACTCACGGCGGTCGGTGTGGGGTTCTCGGTCGACCATATAGCCACACACATCCTGTGAGAGCAGCAGGCGGTCGCCGAAGCCGGCGTCGAGCACCCGCCGCACCAGTTTCACGAAGAAATCATCGGTGAAGAGCTTGCTGCCGATCAGGTCGTACTCGATCCAGCCACCCCGCCGCAGGATTTCAAGGTGGACGTCGAAATCGTCCTCCACGTGGGCGTGGACCTGCAGGAACCGGCCCGGGTCCATCCCGGCCTGCTCCAGCTCGTCCAGGTACACCAGCGCGTTAGCCCCCACCGGGCAGTGAACGGCGATCGGGGCACCGGTCCGCTCGGAGGCGATGATGGCGGCGCGCAGGACCTTGTGCTCCTGCGGGGTGATGCCGGTGTCGGTGACCGCCAACTTGATGAAGCCCGCCTTCCAGCCCCCGGCCCACCCCTCGGTGAGGGCGGCCTGCATCCAGTCCGCCAGCTCCTCCTCCTTGGCCCGGTGGGCCCAGTCAGGCTGCCAGTCGTCCTTGTAGAGCCCGGTGGCGACGACCAGGGCCAGCCCGGCGGCAGAGGTGGCCGCATGCACTGCCTCCGGGTGATAGCCAACGTAAGGCGGGGTGCATTCCACCAGCAGCTGCACCCCGGCGGCGGCCGCCCGTTCCAGTTTTGGGACGGTCGCCTCCTCAATCTCGGCGACCGTCGCCTGCCGCCCTCCGCCGTCACGTACTGAAATCAGGTCGGTGTGGACGTGTTCGTGCGGTAGCACGTAGCCGGTGGCCGGCGGCTCGATGTCGCCGGCGGTGGTGCGGATTTTCAAGATGCCCGGCTCCGGCGTGGCCGGCTCCCTATCCCGCTTCCTTCAGGCGCTCGATAATCGCCTGGAGTTTCGGAGCGGCTTCCGCCGCCGGAAACTGGGCGGTGCCGGTGCCCCGATGGCCACCGCCGCCGTACTCGCCCAGCAGCTCGCCCACATCCGTCTGGCAAGTCCGATTGAAGATACTGTGCCCCAACGCCACCACCGTGGTGTTGTTGATTCCGTCAAAGATTCGAGCCTGGACGTTGGCGTTCTCGAAGAGTGTGTAAACAAGGAACCGATTGCCGGTGGGGGCATCGCGCTTGTCCCGCAGGACGGTGACGATCACGTTACCGTCCACCACCGAATTGCTGACCATAAAGGCGGAGAAGCGCACCTGGTCGTCCTCCAGCGCCTCCACCCGCGTCCGTACCTCCGGGTGCGCCAGGATCTCGTCGATGGGCGTCTGCTTTTCCACCAGGTCGATAAGTAGGTGGAAATAATCCTGGAACCGACCCAATCCCGATCTGGGATCGCAGGTATAACCGAGCTGCACCCAGCCTCCGGGCGCGGTCACGTCCTCCACGCTCAAATCGGCCGAGTCGACCCGGTCGACGTAGCCCAGCATGTCCTCGAAGGGTCGCAATTTCGGCGAATCGTAGAAGTCGTAGATCAATCGCGCAGCGGACGGCGCCACCCCGTACTTACCTTCAAATTCACCCTTAACATCAACCCGGTCGGCCTCGGAGCCGTGGTGATCGAACCACATGCCGCAGCCCTCGACGTAGGGCAGATTCACGATGATGTCGTCAGCGGTGACATCCACGTCGCCTTCCTACATGTCCCGGGGGTGGGCAAACCGGATGTCGGTCACGTCGTGCATGACGGTCAAAAAAACCGTGCAGGCAAACCCGTCCAGATCGCCGCGGGTAATTACTCGCATTGCTTTGTCACCCACCCCTGGTTTCTGTTGAGAAATGTTTTCAGCACGCCCCGGCCTTCACGACCGCGCTTAGCTCAAGTATAGAGACGGTGCGTCGCGCACTTTCGCTCTAGCAGCGGAAGTAGGTCGCCGGCCAATCATGGGAGACTTGGAATATCCTGCCTACGGCACGCGATCGAGGGCTGAGAAGAAACCGCCGGAGGCAGCTACGTCACGTGTGGAGGCAGCATCCCCGGTGGCACACGTGAAATCTTCTCCCCGGGTTCCGGCACTTTCAGCGAATGCCCGATTCCGCTGGGCATCGGCGGCATCGGCCGCGGCTGCCAGTGGAGAATGCCTTCCTCGGTCATTTTGCGCTGCAGAAGGCGGATTCCTTCGATAAAGGCTTCGGGCCGCGGCGGACATCCCGGGATATGCACGTCCACCGGCACGATGCGATCTACCCCCTGCAAAGTCCCGTAGCTGCGAAACGGACCGCCGGCGATGGTGCAAATTCCCATCGCGATCACATATTTGGGATCGGGCATCTGGTCGTAGAGCCGCCGCACGACCGGCGCCATTTTGTTGGTGACGGTACCGGCGACGACCATCACGTCGGATTGCCGCGGAGACGCCCGCAGAATCACTCCGAAACGGTCCAGGTCGTACACGGGCCCCCAGGACGACATGTATTCGATCGCGCAGCATGCCAGCCCGAAGGTCATCGGCCAGATGGAGTTCGTGGCCCCCCAGGTCATCAACTTGTCGAGGGTGGTGGTCAGAATCCCTATAGCGCCGTTCTTCTCCCCCATCTCGATCAGCGGGGGACGCTTGTATTCCGCCTCGGGTGGCATCTCGCTCACCGGCTATTCGCTCCCTGTGGGTCCCGACTCGCTGGGACGTGCATTCGTATCGTTCGGCCAAGCCTACCAACAGCGCTGGCCGCAGGCGAACCGGATTCAATAGACTTGCCCCAGAGAATTCATCCCTATCGCCGGGCCGGCCTCGATCTACCCCCGGCGCCAACCCAGGTAACCCGGACCAGCCGGCCCGACACGCATCCAACCCAGCAACGGAGTCACACAATGGACCAGCAGCGCCTAGACCAGGTCATGGCCGGCCTCCGCACCGTAGAAGACCCGGAACTGCACAAAGACTTGGTCACTCTGAATATGGCCCGTGACATTGAGATCGATGGGGGGAATGTGTCTCTCACGGTCGTTCTTACCACCCCCGCGTGCCCACTGAAGGACGAGATTGACCGACGCGTCCGCGCCGGGCTGGAGCACCTGGATTGGGTGGAGTCGGTTGAAATTAATATGACGGCCGAAGTCCGCCAGGGCGGCGGTAACGGCGACCTCATAGGCATCCCCGGCGTCAAAAACCTGGTGGCTGTAGCCAGCGGTAAAGGCGGCGTCGGAAAGTCGACCACGGCAGTGAATCTGGCCATCGCGCTCTCCTCGCAGGGTGCTGCGGTGGGCATCCTCGATGCCGACGTGTACGGCCCCAACATCCCAATGATGCTCGGCGCGGAGGGCAATCCGACCACCCGGGGCGGCAAGATATCCCCGGTGGAAGCCTACGGTCTGAAAATCATGTCGCTCGGTTTCATGCTCGAGGAAGGAGCGCCCGTCATCTGGCGGGGACCGATGATCGCCGGCGCGTTAAAGCAGCTGCTCAATGACGTGGACTGGGGCGAGCTGGATTACCTCATCATCGACATGCCGCCCGGCACCGGGGACGCGTCCCTCTCGATGGCGCAACTCGTGCCGCTGGCTGGCGCGCTGATTGTCTCCACCCCCCAGGCCGTGGCTCTACAGGACGTGGTGCGCAGCATCTCCATGTGGGAACGGCTGGACGTTCCAGTCCTGGGGCTCGTCGAAAACATGTCATATTTCCTGAACCCGTCGACCGGCGAGCGCATAGAAATCTTTGGGCACGGCGGTGCTCACGATGCGGCCGACAACCTGGGAATCGAGTTTCTGGGTGAGATCCCACTCGACCAGAGCATATGCGGCGGCGGAGATAGCGGTAAGCCGGTCGCGGCGGATACCTCAAGTCCGCTGGCAGAAACCTACGCGGAGATCGCCGGAAAGCTTGCCGCGACGATCAGCGTGAAGAACGAGGAGCGCGTCGAGCCTCTGCCGATGCTGTAGCCGACCGGTCGACGCCTGAGTCGCGACCCGACGGGCCGAAAGATGACAGGATTCTGAGCCGCCGCTCCGATCTAGACAGCTCCGTGCTGGCGATCTCTCGAATAGTGGGTGAGCGAGGCGTATGGCGGGCCCGCAAGTCGGCGCCCTACCGCCAGGGAGGCGGCGTTTTCGGCCACGGCGCTGTAGAAGGCGAGCCGCCCCGACCGCCTCACGGCCTCCGCCCATGCCGCCACGACCGCGGTGGCGTAACCGCGACCGCGATATGCGGGCGATGTATCCACCCCCGACTCCGCTCCGCGCTCGCCGGAGCGGGTAGTGAAGGCGACCGACACCGCTTTGCCATCGCGGATCAGGGCGAAGCCCGGGCGCCCGATTTCCAGGTCGGTGACCAGTCCCGGGAACTCGCTGAGCACGGTCCGTTCCAGCGTGGCTATGTCCACAGCCTTCGGCTGCTTTTTATCGGATTGATCCCGCTCTAGCACAAATGCCAGGTAAACCTCCGGCGTCCGGTCGCCGAGCCCGAGCAGCCGCCGGTACTCGCGGTCGAACGCGGGCGGGGCGTCGATGGGCGCGTTCGCCGGCTCACGAGCGCCCAGGCCGGCCAACTTGCCGGTGAGATCGGCGGGAAGATCGGACCGGATCCGCACCATCACCGCGCCGTCCGTCCGAGCGATGGTGAAGTCCGGCGCCAACCACCCGTCGGCGTCGTGCACGAACAGCGTGGCCAGCTCGATTTCCACCGCTTCCAACGGCGTCGGCTTCAGCTCCGAAGCCTTCGCACAATATCCTTGGGCTCCGCCGCGCCCGGCTCTAGGCCTCGCATCCCCACGGGGCTTACTCCTCGGCGGCGCCGGTCACCGGCTGCCGTTGGCGCGTGAGCAGCTTGATGGCGAAAAAGCCGACCACCAGCAGCACGACGAAGCCCAACGCCAGGACGTCCAGATAGTCGTCGATGGCGGCCTGGATTGGCTCTCCGAAGATGGTGATGAGCAACCCCACTAGGAAGAACCGCCCGGCGCGTCCCACCAGCGAGGCCAGCATGAAGCGGAGGAAGTTGAGATGGAAGGCCCCGGCCCCGATGGCGAAAATCTTGTAGGGAATTGGCGTGAAGCCGGCGATCGCCACCGCCCAGACATCGCGCTTCTGGTACTGGTGCTCTACAAAAAGTACCTTGTCCTCAGAGAAGAATCGATTCAGGAGCGGCCGCCCGCCCTTCAGGCCGATGTAGTAGCCGAGCATCGCGCCGAGCAGTGAACCGGCGGTGGTGATGGCGGCGAATCCCAGGGCGAAACGCACGTTGGCGACCGCCAGCGGGATCATGAGCGCGTCCGGCGGCAAGGGGAAAAAGCTGGATTCGAAGAACGCCAGGACGAACAGCGCCACCCCGCCATAGGGAGACTGCGCCCAGGCTTCCATCCAGGCATAGAGGTCGTGAATCAGATCCACCGGTATTCCTCGCTGTCGCTTAATCGCCGCTCGTGGCCGAAATGGGGCCCGCCAATCCTAGCCAGTCCCGGACCGGGACGCAGTTCTTCGGTTTCGAAGACCCGGATTCTGTTGACGAGATTGTTATAACTTCGGGAGCGGCAGTTATGTAATTGCGACACTCGTATCCGATAGTTGTCCACATAAATAGCTACCCCTCCGCTCGCGCTGCCCCCAGGCGAGCGGATCCCGGCCAAAAGGGTCCTGCGGTCTTTGATCGCAGGACCCTTTTGCTATCGGTCCCGGCGACACCGGGCCGGGTTACCAGTCGATACATTCCGACCAGGGTGCGTCGTTTCATGGCGCCGTCGTAAAACTCCACGTCTTTGTAAATTCCCCTGCGTCCACCGTGCCGGTGACGGTGGCGGTGTAAGTGGTGCCGGCCGCCAGCGGTGTCCGCGGCACGATGCCCAGAGATTTTCGCCAGGTCGGGCCTTCGGCCAGGATGACGTCTACGGCCGCTCCCCCGGCGCTGACCAGGGTTATCGCTCCCCATTGCACCGACTGACCGATGAGGAAACTGACGGTCAGGGGCGAGCCGACCGGATTCGGCACACCGGGCACCGGGTTGGGCGATTCGTAGGCATACCAGAGGCGGGGTACATCGGTCTGCCCCGGACCCGGAAAAACGACCGGCAGGTCCAGTCCCGGGTCATAGTTCTGGTCCAATCCCACGTCGATGACCATGATCGCGCGGCCGTTGCCGGAAGCGGTGGCGTAGCCAATGGCGATGGCGCTGGGATGCAGCAGCGGGAGCCGGTGGAACACGGTGGCCACAAAGAGATCCACATTCTCCACCGCATCCGTGCTGAAGGCGACGTCTTCGTCCACCCAGCTATACAGCGGGTAGCCTGCTGCCACGGCCCGGTCGTGGATCGAGGCGCCGGTGAAACCAGGGTAGCCGGGGATCTCGGTGTGGGCGCCACCGCCATTAAGCACATAGTAGTCGGCGTGGCTGCGAGTGGCCTGCATCAGAGCGGGATTTATCGGCAGGGCCGGCAGCCCGGCCTGCGCTCGCCAGTAGTTGATGCGGTCGATCACGACGTCGCCGCTGGGGGCGACGGTCGGCGTGGCGGTTGGTTCCGGGGCGGTGGCCTCGGGTCCGGCTTCGGGAGCCAGCGCCGCCGGGTCGAAAAGCCCGGCCCTCAACGCGAGCTGGCCGCCGTTGGCGATCAGCACATCACCCGGTTGCGCGAATTCGGTTTCGACCTTCCAGAGCTGCAACACGGCTCGTTGCAGACGGATAGCCTCCATGTCGCCGTAATCGACAACCGCCGAGGTGGGTAGCCCGAAGAGCCGGATCGGATCGGCGGTCTGGTTGAAAAACGTTTCGATGGCCGGTGACGCGGCCAGCAGCGCCAGCCGCCCGATCTCGCGCTGCCGAAGGTTCAGTCCGGTCTCGTCGATGGCGGCCTGAGGCGGGACCAGCAGATCTTCGAGCCAGTCGTCCTGGCCGGCGTAGTTCAACTCGTCGAGCACGTTGACGAATTCGACGACGCGGGCGTCGGGGTGCCACTGGAACACCGCCTTCTGCACGACCTGCATCACGAGCCCGTCGCGCAGGAAGCGCCCCGAGAGCGGGTAGCCCATCCGCAGCAGCCCACCCTCGTCCTGATAGGTGGACCAGAAGGGGATGCCCTGGTCGTCGGTGAGGCCGAAGCCGCTGCCGGCGGGCGAGCCGGCCGGTGCGCCCTGGGTGAAGAAGTGCCCGCCCGGAATGTCGTAATCCGGCGGCATTTCGGCCTGTGCGGCGTTACCACCAATGGCCAGTGTCATCAACAGCCAACCTGTGGCAACGACAGTGATCACCCGCCACCGGATCAGATTATGCAGCGACATAAGTCGCATCGTAGCAGGCAAATTCGGCCCGTCAGCCGGTTTCAACCGCTGATGGCGTCCCGACTAATTTCCACCTTCGGCCCGGCCGGCAGATCGGTCCGGATGGCCACCACATCGATTCGCCAATCGGCATCATGCAGTTCCTTCTGAGCGAGGTAAGCCTCACCCAGATTTCTCAACTTCCTGGCCTTGGCGGCCGTGACGGCGTCCTGAGGATCTCCGTGACTGTCGCCGGAGCGCGTCTTTACCTCCACGATAACTATTTCGCCGCCTTCCTCAGCCACGATGTCGATTTCACCCAGCGAGCAGCGGAAATTGCGCTCGCGGATGCGATAGCCACGGCGTCGAAGTTCTTTTGCCGCGATGTCCTCGCCCATTCGCCCGAGCTCCTTCGTGGTGGGCGGTTTCCCGCCCAGCCGGTTTCCGAGCCAGCGCCGACTCATCCGGCCTCTCTTTCCAGAATTTGCCTCAATGGGGCGAAGCTCCGGCGGTGCTCGGGGCACGGTCCCAATTCGACCAGCGCCCGGCGGTGGGCGGCGGTGCCGTAGCCGACGTTGGTCTCGAATACGTATCCGGGATATTCCGTCGCGCGCCGTCGCATTTCTCGATCTCGCATGACTTTGGCGTAAATCGACGCCGCGGCGACCGAGAGGCACAGCTGGTCGGCATGATCCAGACTGGTCGCCCGCCGGTCGAAGCCACAGCCCGGGGGCAGTCGCACGGAGTCCACCACCACGGCGTCCGGCATCGAGGAAAGGCCGTCCAGCGCCTGCACCATCGCCCGGCGCACGGCCTCGCCAATCCCGAACCGGTCCACCTGCCACGCCTCAAGGATGCCGAGCGACACCGACCGGGCGGAGCGGGTGATTTCGTCAAGCAGAACTTCCCGTTGCCCGACGGTGAGCAGCTTCGAGTCGGTGGCCCGGCGCAGCATCTTTCGATTTCGCAACACTTCTGGACCCAACATCACTGCGGCCGCGTAGACGGGACCGGCCAAACATCCCCGCCCGACCTCGTCCACCCCAGCAATCGTCTCGGCGCCTTCCCGTAGCAGGCGTGCTTCCACCGTCAGTCTGGAAATAGCCGGTGGGGGTGCCACCCGGTTTTGAATCCGAGGGTCCGCCATGAGTCGCCTAGCGGCGAGCGCGTTCTTTCACGCGGGCCGCCCGTCCCACCCGGTCGCGCAGATAGTAGAGCTTGGACCGGCGGACGCGGCCACGACGAGATACTTCGATCTTGTCCACGAGTGGGGAGTGCAGGGGGAAGACCCTCTCTACCCCGATACCATGCGAGATTCGGCGTACGGTGTAGGTCTCCTGGATCTTGGACCCGCGCCGCTTTATCACTATGCCTTCGAAGACCTGGATACGCTCCCGGTCGCCTTCCCGGACCTTCACGCTCACCTTCACGGTGTCGCCGACGGCAAATTCGGGGATGTCATCCTTGAGGTGTTCGGCGGCAATTTCTTCAATTATTGTGGGCATAATCTGTCCCCGGGCGTCGATTGCCAGTAGTGGTTAAGCAGTCAATTTTCTAGAAGTTGCCGACTGGATCACCAGTATCCGCCGGCCCGGCGGATCGAGCCGAAATGAGGTTCTGGGCGAATACCCGACAAGAGTTCTCTTGAAGGAGTGTGGAACGCGCGCCGTCCGGAGACTTCCGGCAAAAAGCGCAAGAGACATTCTATCATCCGCCGTGACCAGTCGCCCGGTAATCAATTGCCCCGGTACGACGGGCCTGATATCGGCTTCAACACTGACCCCCACGGAGGTCAAGTGTGTGGAATCTGACCGTCGGATGTCACGTTTCGACTCTATAATCCGGGACGTCACCCTGGCGATTATTCGTATCGCCCACCGCCCCGCCGTTATTTGAGCATGCCCACAATCACCCGCCGCGCTCTCATCCGCACCGGCTCTTTCGGAGTTATCGGTCTGGCTGGCGCGCTCGTTGGCGGGGCGGGAGCGACGCTGGCCATCGCGGGAGGACGCTACGCCGGTCGCTTTTTCCCCGGTATGACGGTGGGTGGAGTTGACCTGGGCGGCAAAACCTGGGGTGAGGCGGTCGCCATTTTTGACGGCCGCTGGGCTGCCTTTCTACAGACACCGCTCGGCCTTCGCCTCGACTCCCTGGAATGGAAGCCCACCGCGGAGGAGATCGGTATTAGCGTCGACTATCTGACGCCGCTCGCCGAGGCGTTCAAATTCGGCCGCACCGGCGGCATTGCCGGCCGGCTGAGCCAGCAGCGTGAGGCCGTTTCCACTGCTCACTCATGGCCAATCCATGTCCGCTACCGTCCGCAGAACCTCTATGACTACCTCGACGGTCTCGCGGCCGGGGTGCGCAGAGAACCGGTGGACGCCAGCCTTGAGCTTATTGAGACGTCTTCGGCCAGGCGTTTCGTCCTGCGGCCCTCGCTGGCGGGCCGTCACCTCACTGGACTCGAGGCCGCCAGGGAGTTCGATTTCGATCTCAGCCGGCCTGAGACCACCCTCATCGACCTACAGCTTGAGGTGGCCGATCCCGCCGTGGAGACGGAACCGCTTCGTCAGATAGTGAGCGAGGCGAGCGCGCTGCTGGAAGGGCGTATCCGTCTGATCGCTCCGGACGCCACCTGGGAGATCGACCGGGCACGGCTGGTGGGGGCATTTACGCTTGACGATTCCGGTGGCCGGCTCGTGCCCCGCTTCGAGTTCACGGGGGACGAATTTACGAGTCTGCTCGATGAGATTGAAGCGGTCTCGTACCGTGAACCCGTAGAACCCCGAATCAAATACGACAGTGAGACCGCCGGGTTCACCTACCTCACAGAACCGGTGGACGGCTCCCGGCTGGACCGCGACATTCTGCTGCGACGGCTGGAGACCGCTGCCGCCAACGGCGACTCGAGCGTGGAACTCCCGATCGTAGTCACCGAACCCCGGCTGGTGAGGGCGGATCCCGAATCGCTGGGACTGACGGGGAATTTCGGCATTGGCACGTCGTTCTTCTGGGGATCCTCGTCGAGCCGCGCTTACAACATCAAACTGGGCGCCGAAAAACTCGATGGCACGATAATCGAGCCCGGCGAGGTCTTCGATTTCAACGACGCACTCGGCCCGATCGAGTACGAGACCGGGTTCGTCGACGGCCTGATTATTATCAACGACAGGACCATCCCGGGCGTCGGTGGGGGCATCTGCCAGGTTTCGACAACGATGTTCCGGGCGGCGTTCATGGCCGGCCTACCGATCAGCGAGCGCTGGCAGCACGTCTACCGGGTCTCCTACTACGAGCTCGGCGAGGGGAATTTGCCCGGGTTCGACGCTTCCATTTACCAGCCCAGCCTCAACCTACAATTCACCAACGACACCGACAACTACCTGATGATCAGGAGCGAATACCATCCGGAGGCGGGACGTTTGCGCTTCTATCTCATCGGATCGCCGCAGCGACGGCTGGTAGAGAAGAGCTTCTGGTCCGCCGGCGCTTCCGAGCCTGGCGAGCCCCGCTTCGAGGCCAATCCCGAGCTTGCCCCGGGCGAGCGTAAACAGACCGAGTGGCCAATCTGGGGACTGCGGGCCGGGGTCGTCCGTAAGGTGTTCGTGAACGACGAATTGCTGTTCGAGGACGAATTCGTTTCGAATTTCCGCGCCTGGTCGGCGCGATGGGAGATTGGTCCCGATGCAGATGGCAACATCGACACGACCGGGCTCACCGAAGACTGAGATCGCCGACCCGATGGCTGACATCCAGGTCCGTATCCGTTGATCCTTCGGCTTGTCGGTCTTCCGGTGAAACCCGCCCGGGCATCAGATCTCGAGGAATGCTTCGCCGAGGCCCAGCCGCGGATCGTCGCTCTGCCGAACTGCCACCACGTATCCCTGCATCGGACGGGCAGCGACGACGAGCCCGACTACCTCACGCTGAGCATCTGGACCGATCGCGAGGACCTGGAAGCCTACCGGCGCAGCGAGCTTTTCAAAACGATCTGGCCTCCCATTCGGGACACGCTTCGAGCCAAGCCCTGGGCTCACACCTACGACTACCTCGCCGGCGATATCCCCGATTTCGGACCGTAGTTACAAGTATTCGCAGCCGTGGCCCGGCGGCGCGGGGGCTAGTCCCAGTCGACGTCGTCTTCGCGCTCGCGCGGCTCGGCCAGACGGTCGGCACCGGCGGCGAAGACGACACCGAGCATCTTCGCGAGCTTGTCCAGGTAGAGGTTCGCCAGCTCGTTGAGCTCCGTTCCCTCCACGCGCCACGGCTTCACACCGCCGAGCCGTCGCTCTCCCACCGGCCGCACGCTGAGCCCGGCCGCCACCGCCTGCCCGGACTCCTCCCGCCATGACTGAGCGTTGCGGTATCGCACCTGCTGCCGCCGCGTGAATACCTCCTCCACCCACGGTCGCGTCTGGCTGAAAGTCTGACTGGCGGCCAGGTCAATCATGGCGAACCGGTTCGCAAAATCCTTGCTCGCCAGATTTGGTCGGGTCCCGAGGGGAAGAATCATCTCGTAGACGTTGGCCAGCCAGTCCGCCACCGCTTCCAGAGAATCGGCCACGTAACCTACGTGCCCAGTGAAGTGATACGAGGTTGAGGCGGCATCGCCGGGCTGGGTTTGCTTCAGCAAGCCGGCGGCGATGGCAGCCAATTGGTATCCGGAAAGCGCAGCCGCCGCCAGCTCGGCCCCATAGTCTCGATCCGCTTTCCGATAGTAGGGAAATATCGCCTCGCCCACGCCAGGGTCGAATCCTTCGATGGGCTCTTCCAGCAGCGGGCCCAGCAACGGCCAGGCCTTTGCCCGCCCGCTCTGTTTTCTCGCGAATGCATCCGTGAACGCCATGCCGCGAACCGTACCAGACCGACCGCCATCCGCCACGTCGTTCACGGCGGGGGATGAGCAGAATCAGGCGCCACGTCCACCCGAGTCGAATCGCCTTGCTATCCTCCGGCCAGCGCCGCCGGGAGCACCCGGTAAATCGTGCCTTCCGCCTCTCCCCAGCCCGAGTTCGACATGTAAAGGAAGCCGTCCGGCCCCACGGTGATGTCGGTGCCGCACTCACCCCCCCAACTTTCCAGCTGCTCCACCACCGGCATCCCGTCGTCCCCAGGCGCGCCCAGCACGGCGTGCATCAGGTAGCCCCGCGTCCAGCTGCAGAAGAACAGGTCCCCCGAATAGGCGCTCAACGCATCGCCCTGGTAAAACACCAGCCCGGTTGGGGTCATGGTCGGCGTGAATGTCTGCACTGACGGCAACCCCTCACCAAATCCGCCCGGACACGGATACAGAGCCCACCAACCGTAGTCGCCGCCCCGTCGGATCAGATTGATCTCGTCGTCGCACTGAGGCCCACTCTCAGTAATGAAGAGTTCGCCGGTTTCCGGTCGGAAGGCCAGGTCGAACGGATTGCGCAGTCCGTAGGCCCAGATTCGGTCGTCGTTTCCAGTGGTCGGGTCGCCGTCATCGTAGAAGGGGTTATCCAGGGGCGCGGAGCCATCGGCGGGATTGATGCGCAGGACTTTCCCGTAGGGCACATCCAGTTCCCGGGCCCAGAATCCGTTGTTATTTTCACCGAGGGTTATGTAAAGCATTCCGTCCGGTCCGAACGCCATATTTCCACCGTTGTGGATCGGAAATCCCGTCGTGATGGGTGCCTCAAACAGGAGCAACGGCTCCACCCCCTTCCCGTCCACCGCCCGGAAGCGGGTCACCCGGTTGGCCAGCGGTTCGGCATTTGTGTAAAAGACGTACACGAAGCCGTTCTCCTCGTAGGCCGGGTTCACGGTCACCCCCAGCACCCCCCGCTCGATTTCCGCGTTCACGGCAAAAGTTACGAACGGTTCCTCGACCAGGCGCTCGCCGTCGTACAGGCGCACGTTCCCGGTGTGTTTTTCGGTGAAATACATCTGGCCGCCCGGAGTCCATGCCATTGAGACCGGAAACTCCAGATCGGTCAGAAATAGCTCCTGTGCCAACCCCTCCGGCAGCCCCACCTGTTGAATGTCGTCAGGGTCCATCACCGGCCCCGGCACAAACGCGGCCGGCGGCGTCACCGTCACGGCGTCACCCGGAGGATCGATTTCCGCTCCGGTCCAGTACACGAGTCCCCGGGCCGTCAGCGCCCAGTGCTCCCAGCCGTTGGTAAAAGTGGGGGTGTTGGTGCTCTTACGGTAGAACGACAGCCCCCTAGTGGTCCGTTGCAGGGTATCGCCATTGTCCGGATTGCCGTGCTCGCACTCCAGCGGATCGCCCATCTCCGGACCCAGGGCGTCGTGCAGCGCCTTGAAGCCGAAGGCATACGCCAGCTCCACGCCCGGCATGCAATACGGAGCCGCCGCCGCGCTGGCAACCGCCATGACGGCCACCACCACCGCCAGCATCCCGGCCGCCGCCAGCCGCCGGAGTCGGTCGCTGATCGCCCTGATAGCCACTCCTATCGATCCAGCAGAACCCGTTTATCATTCACCGGGGTACGACCAGCCGGAATGCGGGCTTGATCAAAACCTACGAGCGAACCGTCCGAACATTGCGTCGCGGATGCCCGGCGGGAATCCGCGACGCCGCCGGCCTGGCGCTAGCGCTGGCGATCACGCTGGTGATCCACCGGGACCTTGTCAGCCTGGATCGCGGGTTGAACCTGGCTCGGGACGGGGTGAATTTTTCCGCCGAGCACGCGCTCATCCGCAACGCGCTGCGCGAGTTCGGCCAGTTTCCGGCCTGGAACGCTCACTACCTTTCCGGCATGCCGTTCCACGCCAGTCCGCAGACGGCCGCGTTCTACTGGACTTCACTCCTGGACTGGCTCGCGCCCAATGAGCTGGTGGCGATGCGGCTGGGAGTGCTGCTGAGCCTGCTGGCGAGTGCGGCTGGCGGCTACTTCATGGCCCGGGTCTGGGGCGCGAACCAGGTCGGCGCGCTGCTCGCGGCCATATTGATCGGCGCGGGGGGCGCGCAGCTTGGGCGGCTGTGGGCCGGCCATGTGAGCTTTTTGCTGGCGGCGCCCTACTACCCGTTCGCGCTGGGTTTCCTGCGGCTGGGGATGAAGCGGGACTCGCGGACGGCGATGTTGGGGGTGGGAGCGGCGCTGGGGGCGGCGATGCTGGCCGGGGGTGGCTGGGTGGCGCTGAATCTGTGGCTATTGGTGGGGATCGTGGGGGTGTCGATGGGTCTGGTGCGGTGGCGGGCGGAGCGGTTCAAATTGCGGTCTCTGAAAAGGGTGGCGGGATTGCTGGTGACGATGGCGCTGAGCGGGCTGGCGGTGGGGTGATCGCGACGATCGGCTACCTGGGGACGGAGCAGATGGTGGAGATCCCGCTGGCGAGGACGGTGGGATTGCGGGAGCGGGTGGATGTGAGCGGGTGGCTGGGCGCGCCGCCGCCGGGCGGGGCGATGCTGATGCTGGGAATGAAGGGGCACGGGGTGCGGAGCTTCGATGAACAGACTCCGGCGCCGTTGAACCTGGAGCTGGCCTGGGTGAGCCGGGACGAGGAACTGCGGGTGGACGCGGTGGACCCGCGCAGCCGGCTGCTGCCGCCGGTGCTGGACGGTTGGTTCGCGTTCGCGGCCGACCTGGACCCGCGCCCGGACCGGTTCATGGTCTCAAGGTACGACATCTACAACGAGGCGGACGCGCTGCGCGACGACGTGGAGATCGTGGGCGGGTGGGACCCGGGGCATCTACGGCACTTCACCAACTTTTTGGGAACGAGCATGTTGTTCACGATGGAGGTCGGCCCCACCTCGTCGAATGTGCTGGCGATCCTAAATGCCCGCTATGTGTACCCGCACCTCGCGCCGGAGATCGAATTCGCGGGCGGGGCGGAGTTCGCGTTGATTGAGGGATTGCCTTTTGAGATGTATGAACTGATGACGGCCCGGCCCAGGGCATACCTGGCGCTGGCAACGGTGGTGTATTTCACGCCGGCGGGAGCGGGGGAGGCGGCGACGCAGTTGCGCCGGCTGGTGACGGCGGCGGGGTTCGATCCGTTGACGACGACGGTGGTGGTGCTGGGCGGAGATGGGCTGAGGCCTTCGATAAAGACGCTGAAGTCGCTAAAACCAGTGGCGGTGGCGGGGATCAACCGGGAGCATCTGGACTGGGGGCAGAAATGGCTGCTGGCCGGGCTATCGGGAGCGTCGGGGTTGGTGGACGTGACCCAGGCGGCGGGAGGTGGCGATTTGGCCGTGTGGACCGGGTTGTTGCCGGTGACGGAGTCCACCGGTCGCGAAGCGCAGGTTGTGACGCAGTCGCCGGGGAGCGCGAGGTTCCGGGTGGAGAACCCGTCGGCGCATGCACGGGTGCTGGTCTTCGCGACGGTGTGGGAGCCGGGTTGGAAGGTGGAGGTCGATGGAGAGCGGGCGAACCTGCTGATGACGGACGGGGCGGTGATGGGGGTAGCGGTGCCGCCGGGCGAGCATGTGGTGGTATTCGAGTATCACGCACTGGGTCTCCCGGCCGGCGTCGTTCTGACCATCTTGGCGGCGCTTCTCATCGCCGGTGCTGGAATCTTCAGCTGGCGACGCCGCCTCCGCGAGGCCGACGGCGCACCCAACCTGCCGACTAGTCACGATCCCCGGCCTCTGTAAAAGGGGTGGTCAGATCCCGTCAATCAGTGCGGCATTCGGGAAGCGGGTAGCTGAATCCCCGCTCGACGTATTGTGATTCCGGTGATCAGAGGCACATAGATACGGCGGATGGCACGCCTAGACTCGCCACAAGCCCCTAATCTGGAAATGCCATCGCATCCGGCCAGACGGGCCAGATGCCAGTATCTCTGGCTCAAAAAAGATCGAGGTTAAGCGTGTCTCAACAAGTCGTCGTATTTCGGCTCGGAAATGAAAAGTTCGCCACGGACATCGCCAGCGTGACGGATATCGTTCGACTGGCGCCCATTTCCAGTCTTCCCCAAATGCCGTCGTATGTGGACGGTGTGCTCAATCTGCGCGGGAAGGTCACTTTGATCGGGGACCTTCGTAAGCGTCTCGGAGTGGCGACGGCCGAGCACACCACGACTCGCGCATTATCGTTCTCAGTTCTGGAACCTCTCAGATGGGCGCGATCGTGGACGCTGTCACCGAGACTCTGATAATCGAAGACGATGCGATAGACACCGATTCGGGTTCGGTCACAGCCGCCAGTACCGATCACATCGAAGGCATCGCCCGCGTGGATTCCGGCCTTGTGATACTCCTGAATCTCCACGCCGCCCTTTTCGGCGACGGCGCCGACGATTCGGCGGGCGTGACCGATGCGCAGCGGGAGCTGGTACAGGCCTCCTTCGCCAAGGTCGAGGCCATCGCCGATGACGCCGCCAAGCTTTTCTACCAGCGTCTATTCGAACTGGACCCCGAGATCAAACCTCTGTTCAAGGGCGTCAAGATGGCGGAACAGCGCACCAAACTCATGCAGACGCTCGCCGTCGCGGTTAACGGTCTGGACAAGCTCGATGAAATAGCCTCTGCTATTCAATCGCTGGGCGTTCGGCACGTCGAATATGGCGTAACCGACGCCCACTATGACACTGTCGGCGAGGCGCTTCTCTGGGCTCTGGAGCAGGGCCTCGGGCCGGACTTCACACCGGAAGTGAGCGCGGCCTGGGCATCTGTCTACGGCCAGCTGTCGAGCGTGATGATCGCAGCCGCCGAAGAAGCGCGGGCTGAGGCGGTCGTCACCGCTTAGCTGATTCGCGGGTGAATTCGGTAGCGGATTCTTCCGGTCCGGGCGGCCGGGGTCGAGGCGTAATCATAAGAACCACAGCGCTGATTACGAGCCCGGCGATGGCCGCCCACCAGGCCGGGAGGTAAGACCCGGTGGTGTCCTTGACGAATCCGGCGACGGGAGCGCCGAGGACGTTGAAAAGCATCATGATCTGCATGCTGCGGCCCCGGATGGCGCCGATGTGCAAACTGCCGAAGTAGTGGGGCCAGATCATGTTGTTGGCCACGCTGGCGCTGGCGGCGCCCAACCCGAACAGGCAGGTAGCCAGGAACACCTGCCAGGCGTTGCTGGCCGCCATAGTGGCGATGATGGCGCTGATCAGGACGACAATTGGGATGGTGGCGACATAACGGACCCGAAATCGGTCTAGCGCCCAGCCGGCCGGAATGGCGGCCATGACGCTGGCGACGGCCTCGGCGGAAAACGCGAAGCCGATAATCTGGCGGCTTACGCCCTGATCCTCGAAATACGGAGTGCGAAAGAGCGCGACGGTGCCCACGCCTAGAAACAGAAGCCCGTACACCAGAGTCAGCCGCCAGAACGCCCACGAGCGCATCGCCTGGTCACGGGTCCAGGAGTATTCGGTCTCTCCCGCCGCTTCGGGCCGGTCGTCGGGCTCGCGCGGCGGGTCGCCGTCGGGTGCCAGGCCCATATCCTCGGGGAACCGCCGGATGATGAACGCGGCCACCAGGACGATGACGATTCCGCCCGATATGCCGGTGGCGACGAAGGTGGCGCGCCAGCCGATGTTGTCTATGAGGTAGGCGACGACCGGAGTGAGAAAAATGCCGGCCGGGATGCCCAGGAAGACCATCGACATGGCCTTGCCTCGATTGCGGTGGAACCAGCGGGAGATGGGTACGCTGGCGTAGAGGTTGCCGCCGGCGCCCTGCATGCCGATCATCCCGACGATCACGAACACAGCAAGTAGCTGCCATCCGTTCTGAATGGCGCTGAGAGCGACGACGAGGCCGGCGACGATGGTGCCGGCAATCACCAGCAGCCAGCGGGCGCCGTGCCGATCGAGCAGCCTGCCGATGATGAGGCTGGTGACTCCGAAGCCAATCAGACGAAGCGAAAGCGCCCAGCCGAAATACGCTTCATTTATGTCCAGATCGGCCTGGATGGGCCGGATGAAAAATCCGAAGCTGATGCCGGCCATGTTTACGGAAACGAAGCTGACGGCCGCCAGGCCGGCGACCATGTACCAGCCGTAGTAGACGCTCCGCACGGATTTCCGTAGGGCGGCCAGTGGTCTCACCGGATGTTGCCCGCTGGGCCGGCGGACGGGCCGTGGGCTGCACATGAGGACCTGGCCGCTCGGAACGGCAGTTCCTTCATCAGGGCCGGACTCTCCCCTTCCGGCGCCGACGAAATAGACTCCGCGCCATCAAATTTCGGTCCTCACTTCCGCGCTGCCGGTGACAGCGCGGGCGAAGCGTAGCACCTGATTCAGCGAGTGGGATTGAGTCGCAGCTCCGTCGCGGGCGACCGGCGCCGGTCGGGCAGGCCCGTCGCTCAGGCAATTTCTTCCGCCAGGGCGCTCAGCCCGCGAGCCTGAGAGTCGCGGCTGAACCCGGTGGCGCGGGCCAGGGCCCGGTGGCCGAGTTGGGATCGTTGATCGGGATCGGAGGCGATGCGGGCCATCAAAGCGGTCAATTCGTCTAGATCGTTGGGATCGAACAGGATCCCCGCGTCGCCGACGACCTCCGGCAGAGCGCCGGCGTTGGCGGCCAGCACCGGCGTACCGCAGGCCATGGCCTCCAGCGCCGGGAGTCCGAAGCCCTCATAAAATCCGGCCATCACGAGAGCGTCGGCGGCGGTCATGAGATGCGCGATCTGTTCCGTCGCCAGGCTCCCGAGAAGCCGGACTCCTTTGACTGAATCAAGGTCCGGAAGGCCGTTGTCGGCTGCCTTTTCGGCACGCCAGCCCTGAGCGCCTACCAGAAGCAACTGATGATCGCCGCCCCCAGCGGCGAACGCTTCAAAAGCCCGGATGACGGTCGGAAGGTTCTTGCGCGGCTGGATGGTGCCCACGTGCAGAAAAAAGGGGCCGCGGATATCCAGCTCGGCGAGGGTCGCGGCAACGTTGTCCCCGTCGATGTTCGCGTTGAAGACTTCGTCATCGTGGGAGTTGAGGAGCACGCGGACCTTCCCGGCCGGGACGCCGTACGTGCGGATGACATCCCGGGCGGTGGTTTCCGACACGGCGACGATGCGGGCGGCGGCGTGCACGTTGGCAGACGTGCACCAGTCGAGGTAGTCGATGTGAGCGCGGGAGAAGTAGTTCTCGGCTTCGTCGAGCATGAACGCCAGGTCGTGGACGATGGGGATGCGCGGGGGGCCGTGGATTACGGGTGGTTCTTCGTGAGCGTTGCAGACGTAGGCGTCCAGCTTCCGCCAGCGCCGGTCCAGAGGCAGCCGTAGACGGTACCAAGGGTCCCCGCCAAGCGCCCGACGCAGGAGCCGATTGAAGGCGGGGAACGGCCTTACGACATGAAAATTTGCGCTGCCTTCGGGGGGGAGCGGCAGCGCCGCGGGAGCGTCGACAATGAGATCGATTTGATGGCCGGAAGAGCAGACGCTCAGAGCCCGGGCGATGGACCGCATCACGGCGGAATTACCGTCGAACACCAGCAGATTGCCGATCCGCAGGTTGATACCAATTCGCAGCTTGCGACTCATTCAGATATTGCCCGTCAGGTAGCGCTCACGATGAATGAGATTCAGTCTATCGCCCGGCGAATCACGTTGGAGTAGGCACCCCACGGTGGATTAGAATCTTGGTTATCATCGGCTGCCCCATCACCAACCACATTCACCGGTCCTGAGCCACTTATGACTTCTAAATTCAATCTGCCCGTGCGCAAACTCCTGGGTCCGGGCCCGGCGAACGTCGACCCCCGGGTCATGGAGGCGATGCACGCTCCGGCCATTGGGCATATGGACCCGGCATTCATGGAAGTGCTGGCCGAAACCGCCGATCTGCTGCGTTACGCATTCGGAACCGAGAACGACGTCACGATGGCGGTCTCGGGCACCGGGTTCTCGGGTCTCGACATGGCGCTGTCGAATGCGCTGGAGCCGGGCGACAGAATCGTGGTCGGGATATCGGGTTTCTTCGGGGAAAAGGCGGCGGAGATCGCCACCCGGCTTGGTGCGGAAGCGATAAAGGTGTCGAACGGGTTCGGCAAGCCGGTAGCCCCGGAGACGGTGCAGGCGGCCGTTGCCGGAGCTGGCCGGGTGAAGGCGGTATTTCTGGTAGCGGCGGAGACATCGGTGGGGCTGCGGCAACCGATCGCCGAGATCGCCGAGATCGCGCACAAGTCCGACGCCCTCATGATCGCAGACACGGTTACGTTGCTGGGCGGGGCCAAGATGGAGCTGGATGAGTGGGGCGTGGACATCGCCTACGCCGGGAGCCAGAAGTGCGTTGGGGCGGTGGCCGGCACGGCGCCGATTACGTTCAGCCCGAGGGCGGTTGAGGCGATCAAACAGCGGTCTAAACCGGTTCCTTCGTGGTATTTGGACGCACTGGCGCTGCACCGGTACTGGAGCAACGAGCCGTTCTATCACCACACCTGCCCGAGCACCTTAATGATGGGGCTGAGAGAGGCGCTGCGAATCGTCCACGAGGAGACGATCGAAGCTCGGGCCGACCGCCACGATCGCAACGGACGCGCATTGGTGGCGGGGCTGGAGGCGATGGGGCTGGAAGTGGCGAGCGACCCGAAGCATCGTCTGGGAATGCTGACTCCGGTGCGAATTCCCGAGGGTATTTCCGACGCCGCCGTTCGCGGGGAACTGCTGCGGCGTCACGACATCGAAATTGGCGGCGGGCTCGGCAATTGGGCCGGGAAGGTGTGGCGGATCGGGCTAATGGGGGTCGGCTCAAACCTGGCCAATGTGCTTGTCATATTGGGGGCGCTGGAGGAGCTCCTCAGTGAGGAGGGGCATGGCCTCGAACCAGGCGCGGCGGCGGCGGCGGCGAAGCGGATCGTGACGCCTGCCTGAGCACGCAGGGAGCAAGACCGGGCATCTTCAGCGTCCGGTTTCCTCAAGCAAAGAGTAAATATAGTTCAGCAGTTTGACGGACTCCGGCAGGTAGAACTTGAAGATATTTCCCGGGGTCAAGGGCGGGGTGCGGAGGACGGCGTGCTCGATAAGGACGGTGGAAATAAGCATCGAGCGGCCGGGCATCAGTCGAATCAACTCCTCTGACTCGTACAGCGGGAAATAGGGGTCGCCGCCTTCGTGCATCAAGAGCAGGCGGGCGCGGATCAGGGGAGTGACGGCAGCGGGAGAGAGATCGGTCAGCAACTGGCGACTCTGGTCCGGGAGCCGGGCGGTGAGATCGGCGACGGCGCCGGCGTCGCGGTTGGCGAATAGGTCGAAGGTGGCCTGGCCTCCGGCGGAGAGCGTGTAGCCCGGGTTCTCGGCCAAGAACTCGGCATCGGGCTCTGGAGTTCGACCGTCGAAAACCCGGCGCAAGAAGGCTCGTTCCCTGGAGTCGGACATCGCAGATAGTACGGTGTTCCGGGCGACCTGCCAGACCAGAACTTCGGGGCGGTACTGGACGAGGGCGGTTTCGGATCGATAGGCCCCGGTGGTGGCGAAGGACAATACCCGCATGAGATCCGAGTAGGGCCCGACGAGGGCGATGACACCGACCGATTCGGCGATTTGTGGGTCGGCGGCCGCGACGAAGGCCAGGGCGCCACCGGCGCTGAAACCAAGAAAACCGGAGCGCGCTGGATCCACATCAAGTTCATCGAGGAGGAAACGGTAGGTCTGCCGCAGGCGCACGACGTCGGCCGGATCGAGGCGGTTTTCGGCATAAGAAGTGAGATCGGGCACGGCGACGGTAATCCCGACGCGGGCGAGAGTCTGGGCCAGTTCGACGAGAGGCTCGTAGCGTCTACCAGCAGGCTCGATGCCGTTTATCAGGACGAGCCCGACCTCGCGTCGAAAACCGCCGATGTCGTAGATGTCGACGGCGAATTCCTGACCGCCGGCAATCAGCACGGTCTCGGAGCGGATCGGAGCAGGGGTCTGGATGGAAAGCGGGCCGTCGCCGGCGAACCAGAGGAGTTCGAACGCGATCGAGAGGGTGCGGCTCGCACGGCTGACGGATGGGCCGAAAACAAAGGCGAGCAAGGTCGAGATCAGGAGTGCGGCCGCGAGGAGCTGATGTCGACGGTCCGCCGGCGCGGGCGATAACGTGATTCCTCTGAGCCTCATCCGATCACGGCGCCAGGTCAGGCAACACGCCGGGCCCCCTGGCTGGCGGTCCCGGCGCAGTCAGAGGTTGCCGGTCAGGCGAGGGCCCAGGCTTCCCGAAACACACGTTTGGTGCCGGCGATCACGAGTTCGGCGGGCTGGTCTTCAAAGGGCTTCATCTCGAAGCTGACGATCGGCCGGGGCGTCGGGGTGGGGCGATCCAAGAAGCCGCTCTCGTCGAGAGCGCCCAGGAAATCGCTGAGCTCATGGACGTGATTGACGCTGTGCTCGAAATGATAGTTCGGGTGGTTATCGCCATAGTTCGGGGCGCCTTCCTTGATGACGGCGCTGCCAAGGTGGGCGTGAAACATCAATCCGCCCACGGCGTTGAGCACGCCGCGAGGCTGCACGTGCAGCAGAGGCAGATGGCTGTGGTCGACGATGATCCCGAAAGACGGGTAGTGCTGCCGCATGCGAGTTGCCAGCCGCACCGCGTCTTCGGTCGGGCCGATGAGCGACTTCTTATCGATTTCCGAGTCGAACTGCTCCAGCGAGATCGGGATGGCATCCCCGTCGCCGTTGGCTTCGGCGTAGTCGAAGATTTCCATAAGTGAGGTTTCGAGGGCCTTGACCGCGTCGGCCTTTTTGGCTTCGCCCACATTTGAATTTTTGCCGTCGAACAGGGCGAATGTGACGCAACCGAGCTCGTACGCCTGATCCAGGGAGCCGCAGATGTTGGCGACGGCGTCTTTGCGCCCGGCGTCGTCGAGATTGGCCAGGTTGAGCCCTGCTCCGAGGAGGCCGGGCTGGGCGGAGAAGCCGAGCCGCAGTCCGGATATCTCGCTGATCTTGCGCACCTCGTTACGGACGGAGGCCTCGTTCATCCGGGTGACTTCGAGGAGGGTGAAAAAGTCATCCTCGGCGAATCGGGTCACGGTTTCGACGATCGGGCCATCGCCGCCGGCTACGCCGGGATAAATCATCGGGTGGATTATTCCCAGATCGATGATTCCGCGCCACGAATCTTCCATGGATGTCTCCCTTATTTCTGGTCCCTATGCAGGTCGAGTGGTTGATTGAAGTTTTGCGGCCGCCGGCGCCGCCCGCGGGGCCTGGTGATTGTACGCCAGCGTGGGCCGAGATAATCAGGGTGCGGAAAGGCGTCTACGATTCCCGGTTGCACTGCGCCTTGTTCGCCTGTTCGACCTGTTTTTGCTCGCGAGCCTTCGCTACCTGCTCGCGAAATACACGGTTTCTCTTTCCAACCGCCCGGTCCGTACCGCGCGTTGAACCCTTGACCTGTGCCTGGCAGCTCGAATCCTGACGGCGGGTATCAGCAACATCCGGTCGGGAAACCGGCGGCGGCGGTGGGGGTTTGCCGACCTCGGGAACGTTCCGGGATCGGCGAGGGGGCGGAACCTTGTCGGTGGCTGATTCTCTGTGGACTACCGCCGACCCGAGCCCGGCGCGGCTTCTGGCGGCGGCGGATAATTCGACGGAAGCAGCGTCTCCGATGCCGCGCTCGACCCGGGCCGACTGTTCGGCGGACTTGGCGACCGCCACCCTGGCGCGCTCTCGAATCAAATCGGCCGCGGGGGACGTGTCGCTTTTTTCACCGGCTACCGAGCGAATCGCCATCGATCGTTACCAATCCCGCCCGGTCATGAATCGCAATCCGGGCAATGTCACGATCTTAGCCTTCATCGCCGACCGGGGGTGGGGGGACTGGGTCGTCGCCCAGCAGCTTGCGCTTGATCTCATCGTAGGCCAGGAGACCGAGCGCGAGCGCCAGCACCGCCATAACGACGAAGCCGACCATGGCGAAGAAGCCGAAAAGAATCTTGCTCATCTCATCTCACCTCCAAACCATCATCTGGACCGCACCCGGGACGGAGCGACCGTCCTAGCAAGCCTCGGCCCGGGAAAGCGCCTTTTCTCGTTCAGCCGGACTGATGCCGGCCAGATGACCGGCATTGGGCACTACACAGATAAATCTGAGGTTTCCGTAGCCGGTATTCCTGAACTGATGGGGCTCGTTTGACGGGACGTAGATGCTGTTTCCGGCGTCGAAAGGAGTCTCGGTATCGCCGTGCAAGAGGGTGCCCGCTCCCTCGAGAATCAGCACTTCGTGCTCCCAATCATGGGAGTGATGGGGAGTGGCGGCGCCAGCGGCCAGCTGGAACTCGCGCATCGTGAAGTTGGGGGCGCCGTCGGCCACCCCGATCAAATCCCGGCGCGACACCTGGCCGGCATCGGCGTAATCGCCGCTGATATCCACCGCCTCCACTTTGTCCTTCACCAGTGCCATCAAACCACCTCGCCGAATCAAAACCATTACTGTCCGGGCCTCAATTCTAGCTGACGATCCCTCGAATTAAGTGTCAATCCGACTACTCTGCGAGCGCTTTTCTGATGGCCGCTTCGACACCGGCGATGAATCCGGCGAAAGGTGTCGGGGAATAGTCGAGTGCCGCGATTGCGGCGTCCATGTCGTAGAAGTCGAAAGCGGTTGATTCTTCGATGAAATTGCCATCCTCGGAGGCCATCTGGAACGCCGCCAGATAAGCGTCGGAGTACTGCTGGCCGGTCATTCGCCAGGTGTCACCGCCGGACACGTTGAATGTTTGGACGCCGGTCTCAGACCGCCGGGCCGCGGCGGCTACCGCGGCCGCCACATCTTCCCGGAGGACGAATTCCATCCGCTGCCCGGCAGTGAACGGCCAAACGTCCGGTGGCATCAGAAAATCGGCGACCGAGACGCCGGAAATTCGCAGAATCGTGCTGGACAGGCCGGACTCGTGAATGAGCTTCTCGGAGGCCATCTTGCTCTCCGCATACGCGCCGACCCCGTTGAGCTCGGTTTCGATCTTGACCGACGGTTCCAGAGCCTGGGTGTTGCCGTAGACGACGACCGACGAGCCGAACACGAGCCGTGCCTCCGGGCAGACGGCCTGCATGGCCGCGAGTACGTTGCGGGTGCCGTCCACGTTCACACGTTGGGCGAGTTCACGGTTGTCGTCGGCGACGGGCGGTAGGACGGCGGCGAGATGGACGACCACATCGCGACCGGCGAATGCGGCCTCCAGGTACTCGCCATCACCGATGTCGCCGGGGAGGACTTCGAAACCCTGCCGTTCTTCCAAGCCTTCGTAGTTGACGCCGGGAAGGTCCAGGATTTTCACTTCGACGCCGCCGCCGGCCAGATCTTCGGCGACCAGCCGCCCGACCCTTCCGGCGCCGCCGGTTATCGCTACGCTGCGCACAGTGGTCATCTTGAAAACCTTTACTATTGCGGTCGTGAAGCCGTCGTGTTCGCAGATGAGGGTAACCCCACGACCGTGAAGTTCATCCAGTTCGCCGACGTTCATCTGGGCAAGACGCAATACGGCCTGCAGGAGCGGGCAGAAGATTTTGCGCGGGCCTACGCCGAGGCAATCAAGTACTGCCTGGAACAAAAGCCGGACTTCATCCTCCTGGCCGGCGATCTCTTCGAGCAGAAGGCGGTCGACCCGGAAACATTCAGCCTGGCGTCGACCGGGCTGAAGCGCTTGCGGGATGCCGGTATCCCGGTGTTCGCGATCGAGGGAAATCACGAGAAGTTCCTGCGGCAGCGCGGCCGCACGTGGATCTGGTACCTGAGTCAGCTCGGCCTGCTAAAGCTTTTGGACGTGTTCGGCAGCGGCAACGAGGTCGAGTTGCGGCCATGGGACGAGTCCCGCCGGCAGGGCAGCTATTTCGATCTTGAAGGGGTGCGCGTATTCGGGGTCGGCTACTACGGCGCCCGGCTGCCGCAAATCCTGGAGGGCTTTACCGAGTCGGCCGGGGCAATCGACAGTACCGGGATCGACTATTCGATCTGCATGCTGCACACCGGGGTGGACGACAAGGTGGACTACAACCACAGCGGAGCCTCGGCAGCCGACATCTACCGGCTGCGCGGGCTGATCGACTACGTGGCCGTGGGGCACATTCATCACCAATTCGCGATCCCGGATGGCGACAAGGACGTCCCGTGGATATTCAGCTCGGGAGCCTTTGAGAACTGGAGCGCCGGGGAAGTTGGGAGGCTGAAGGGGCTCTACGAGGTGACCATCGACCCGACGCTGCCGGGCGGTCACGATGCCCGGCACGGGGACGTCACCGGCAGAAGGGCGTACTTTCGGCTTACGGTCGACGCGGGAAAATGCCATGAGCCGGCGGAGCTCCAGGCCCTGGTGGCGAAGACCGTACGGGAGGAGATTCCCGGAGACAGAGAGCGTCCGATTGTGGAACTGCGCGTGTCCGGGGTGCTGCGATTCGAGCGGAGCCTGTTCGACGCCGCCGAGATCGAGCGAATCATCCGCGATGAGCGTGACCCGCTGGTGGCCAGAGTGGTGCTTGAAGCGCAACCGCGGCGACTGGTAGACGCGGCGTCGCCGGCGCTGCGCAAGACGAGGGCGGAGATTGAGAAAGATGTTCTGAACGAGATTCTGGGCTCGGTGGAAGCCTTTCCTGGCTTTGAAGAACCGCTCGCCGAGATCGCGTCGGCACTGAAGGAGCGAGCGCTGCAAGGGGAGGACCCTGAGAGCCTGCTCGACTGGCTCGACGGGCGCCTGGATAAGGCGGGGCTGGCGCAAAGTGCTGATTCGTAGCGTCCATCTGGAAAACATCAAGAGCTACGAGGACGAGACGATCAAGCTGCAGCCGGGTCTGGTGGCGGTCTCCGGACCGAACGGGTCCGGCAAATCGACAATTCTGGAGGTGATCGGTCTGGCGCTCTTCGGCTACCTGGGAGGCACGCTGGCCGGCCTGCTGCGGGAAGGGGCCGGCAGCGGGGGTTTCGAGGTGGTGTTTCAGTCGAGGCTGGACGAGCGTGATTACGCGGTGGTGCGAAAGTTTCGGCGAAACCGCCGGGACAACACCGTAGTTACGTCGGTGCTGGAAATTCGGGACGCCGAACGGGGTGGAGCGATTGCCGAAAAGAAGGAGGAGACCGAGAAATTCCTGCGCCGACACCTGGGGTTGGAGGCCACGAACCTTGAAGCCGAGCTTGTCTTCGCCAACATCGTCGGGGTGCCGCAAGGACGGCTGATAGCGGACTTTCTGGAGCGGCCGGCCGACCGCAAACACAAATTCGACCCGCTGCTTGGAACCCAGGACTACCGAGCGGCCTTCGACCGGCTGTTGGAACCGGTGAACCATCTGCAGGCCCGAATCGCCGGTCTCCGGGAAAAGCGGGCCGGGCTGGAAGGGCGGGTGGCGGGCAGGCCTGACGTGGAAGAAGCCATAAAAAAGGCAAACCTGGCCAGGACGGAACTGAAGGCCAAGGATCAGCATATGTCGGCGGCGATCGCGGAGGTGACAAAGGAGCTGTCCGCGCTCGAGGAGCGGGAACGGGCGGTGGAGCGAGCGCGAGAGGCGACCCGAACGGCGGAAAGGGCGTTGAGGGTCGCCGAGGAGCGACGCGAATTCGTGGGCGTCGAAGAACGTAAGGCGGCGGCCGCGAAGAAGCAGGCGGACGCGGCGCGGGGCGAGTTTCAGGAGTTCGGGCTCGCCGAGACGGAGCTTGCCGCGGCTCGTACACGCCATGAGGAGTTGCAGAGCAGGAACGTCGAGCTGTCCTCGCGGCGCGCCGAATTGAGCGTCATCGACGACCGAATAGAGCAGGCGCGGGGCCGATTAGCATCATTGAAATCGATTGAAGCGAGCCTACCCGGATTGAGGTCCGAGGTCGCGGCGGCGGAGAACCTCGACGAGAAAATGCAGGCGCTAAGGGAGGCCTTACGTCTGGCGGAGGAGAGCGCCTCTGCGCTGCCCGGGCTGCGGGCGACGTTGACCGAAGAGCGAGACCGGCTGGCTCCGCAGGAGGCGGCGAACGCGGAGGCACAGGCCGGCCGGGATCTGGCCGATCGTGCGGACGAGCTGCAAACGATGGCCGCGAATATCGAGGCCAGATTGGGGCGTCTGGAGACCGACGAAGCGGCGGCGGCGGAAATTTCGGGCGAGATCGATGGCCTCGACAAGGCCCTGCCCAGCGAGAGCGAGAAGTTGGGCGTGCTGGAGAGGCGAGGTGACGAAGAGGAGGAGTCAATCAGTGAATTGACAGCGGTGACCAGGCTGGCGATCGCCCGGGGTGAACGGGTCGTTGGACTTCTGCGGGCGCGACTGGAAGAGGTAGACCCGGCCAGGCAGGAACAGCTGGCCCGCGAGCTGGAAACGGCCGGCGGCGAGCTGGCTCTCGCGCGGGAGGCGCAGAAGCGGCAGCTGGGTCTGGAGGTGGGTGAGACGCAGGCGAAGGCAATAAGGGCGCAGATCGTGACGGTGGAAAAGCAAGCGGATAAAGCGGAGGAGGCGGAGCGATCCTTGCCGGGACTTAGGGACAAGGAACAGGCACAGGCACGGGCGAAACACGACCTGGGAGAGCCGGACCCCCGGGCGCGACTGCACGTGGCGGTAGCGAGCCTGGAAGAAAGACCCGGTCTGGTGGAGTCGCTGACCGGGGACGAGGCAGCGGCGACCGCGGCGCGCAAGGACGTGGAAGCTCTGACGACGGCGTTAGAGCCGCTGGCCGGGGCTTTGGGGCTCGTGGCAACCCTTACCGCACGAATTGACGCGCTTCGGCGGAGCCGGGACGAGTACGTCGCCGCGACCGCACTCGCAGACGGTTTATCCGGTCTTGAGAAACAGCTAAGCGAGGCGGTCGAGACTGTCTCCGCCGCCGCACAGGAGAGCAAACAGGCCCGAGAGGCGGACGTGAAGGCCGCGGCCGAATTCGATCCGGTCGCCCTCGCCACGGCGAGAGAACGCGAACGGGAGATGCGGGCTGAGTGGGGCGGGCTGCGCAGCCAACAGGAGCAGGTGACCAAGACTCTCGCCGAGCTGGAACGACGAATGGGCGAACTCCGGGGCTTCGAGGAGGAGCTGGTGCTCGCGGAACGAGGGCTGGAGCGGCACGGGAGGGTGCATCGCATCCTGAGCCTGCTGCGAAACGCTCTGCGGGACGCCGGGCCGGAAGTGACGCGGACGCTGCTGTCGTCCATCACGGCCACCGCCAACGAGATATTCAGCGAGATCATGGGCGATTACGCGCAGGCGTTAACCGTTGACGCCGACTACGGGATCGTCGTGGAGGCGCAGGGCCACGAGCGCGTTTTCCTGCAGCTATCCGGCGGCGAACAGATCGCGGCGGCGCTGGCGGTTCGGCTGGCGATGTTGCGCGAGCTGCTGCAGATCGACATGGCGTTCCTGGACGAGCCGACGCAGAATCTGGATCAGGACCGCCGGGAAAATCTGGCGGAGCAAATCCGCCGGATTGGCGGTTTCTCGCAGATCATCGTGGTCAGCCACGACGACACCTTCGAGCGGCTGCTGCACTCGGTTGTGCATGTGGAAAAGGTGGACGGCGTCTCCCGGGTCGTCAATTGATACAGCTCCGGTGCATCCGTCGGTGACGGCGGGTAGGATTCCGCGAGGGGCCGTTTCACGGCGGAGGGAGCCAGAAATTTGTTGATAGCCGAGAAGGTGCGGGACTGCCTGCGGGCGGCGATTGACGACTTCCTGCAGATCGATACCGAGCTGCAGCAGCAATTGCGGTTGCTGCGCGGGGCGATGGCGGAGATGACCTCGCTTTCGGAGTCGGACCTCGAGACGCGCCTGGGAGAGGTGGAATGGCCGGGCGCACGCCCGACGAGCGAGTGGCGCGCCGGCGCGGGTCTCTGGATGGAAGGGCCGCTGCCGGGGCAGGTCGATGCGAGCTCCCGGCGCTGGGCGGAATGGGCCGAGGAAGTCCTGGCCGGGGTGCATACCTTCGCGGTGGACGGCAGCCAGATCTACCCGTCTTCGGATTGGAGCATTCCGCTGGCGGCGGTACAGGTCGGGTATTTCGAAAACCCGCACGGTGACGGTGCCTACGTGAAGGACGTGGAATTCAAACTCGTCGCGCCCGGCGATCTGCGAGATCGAGACGACGAGACGGGGATGCGCGCGCTGGTGAACCTGGAGCGGCACGAAGCTGAGGTGGATACGCTGGTGAGCTGGATGCGGGCGCAGGCCGGCGAGAAGAACCGCCTGGCACTGTTCGACGGGACGTTGGTGGTGTCCTTCGCCCGCGGCGCCGAGCGGCTCCGGTACGTGGCGGCCATCAAGAAGTTGATGAAAACGTCGGAGGAAACCCGGGTGCCGGTGGTCGCCTACATAGATTCGAGCCGGGCGCGGGACCTGGCGCAGATGTTCGCAACGGCTACAGGACAGGGTGAAACGCGGGTTACCGACGGCACGCTGCTACCCGGGGGAACGGGCTGGGGAGAGCGCACTCCGGCTTTCGTCTGTGCCCGCAAACAGGGTCTGGACAACTACGGCGACCTGGAAAACGAAGTTTGTTTCGTATATCTACGGTCGGTTCGGGAAGGCCGACCGGCGCGGTTGGAATTTCCTGGATGGGTCTTGAGAGATGGGCTGGTGAGTGAGGTCGTCGACTGGGTGCGGGCGGAGATCGTGGCCCAGGGTGGCGGGTTTCCGTATGCGATCGAGACGGCGGATGCCGCCGCCGTACTCACCAGGAAAGATCACGATCGTATGATGGCGCTGTTCCAGGAGTTCGCGGTCGAACACGATCTGAAGCTGGACTGGCGAGCGAAGGCGCGTAGCAAGCGGATGAGAAGGGCCTAACGCGGTGGAAATCGGACGGGTGGTGAAATCCAACTCGCACGTGGAGTTCGTATGCCAGGTGTGGGGGGCGGGGGAGGTGGACAAGGCGCCGGCCGCCGAGCATTACGGATTTGGCACGCTGGTAGGGGTGGAACTGGACGAAGCGAACGGCGCAATCATCGGGGTCATCTTTGACACGATTCTGCACAATCCGGAGTTTGGGTCGGTGGGACCGCGACTGATGCCGGCGGCGGATTCGCCGGTGCTGGCGCCGGATCGATTGGGGGAGACGGCCGTGCTGGCGGGAATCCTGGCTCTGGGGCGGCTGGGGCCGCAGGGCGCCTCGCACGGGGTGGGGCCGACGGCGCCGAGAGTGGGGGCGCCGGTACGCACCCTGAGCCCTGAGGAGGTGCGCGAATTTCACCTGCCGAACGGGCTGTTCACAACCGGCTACGTACCGCACCTGCTGGCGCATCATCACCCGCTGGTGGGTGAGGTGCTACTGAACGTGGCCGACCAGCTAACGTCGCTCTTCCCGGAGGAGTCGGGGACGCTGGCGGTGGTGCGGGACAACCTGGCGTGGCAGATGAAAGTCCTGCGATCCCAATGAGCGCCGAGCAGCGGCTACCCATCGGCTCCACCAAAGGCCCGGCGGAGGGCGCCAGCGATTATGTGATGGTGACGCCCGACCCGGGCGGGGTCGTAAAGGTGGGGGAGTTCATCTATTACGAAGGTGACGACGGCCCGATCCTGGGACGGGTCGCCCGGCGAACGCCGTTGAAAGCGTTCCCGGATTCGTTCATGGCCGATCCGGCGATCGCCCCGGCCGAGGTCGCGCGAACGCTGGGATTCGAGTCGAAGGTGGCGGAGCTCTATGAGGTGACGGTGAACGTGATGGGGCATTTCTCCGCTGGCATGGGATTCGTGAACCCGCGAATCGCCCCGAAGCCGGGCCTGCCGGTTTACCTGGCGGAGGCGGAGATGCTGGGCCGGGTGCTCAGTCCGCGGCAGCCGGGAGACGTGGGGGCGGTGAGCGTGGGCTCGCTGCTGACCCGGCCGGACGGCGAGGTGCCAGTGGTGCTCGACGCGGACGCATTCACCAGCACGCACCTGGCGATCATCGCCGGCACGGGCGCGGGCAAGAGCTATCTGGCGGCGGTGATCATCGAGGAGCTGCTGAAGCCGAATAATGCCGCTGCCGTGCTGATTATCGATCCGCACGACGAGTATCAAACGCTGGCCGAAATCGCGAACCTGGACGAATACCGGCGGGCGGACGCCGGCATCGAATACCGGGCGAAGGGACGCGTGTACCGCCCGAATCAGGTAAAGATTCGCCGCGGCGCTCTGGCCGACGACGACATCCTGTACCTGCTGGGTGACCTGCCGACGCCGCAGCAGGTCATCGCCCGGCGGGCGCTGCGAGCGGTGCGCTATGACAAGGGGGACAAATGGGTGCTGTCCGATCTCCGGGAGGCGATTGAAGCGGTGGATGTGGCGATGGACGCGCAGAGCGCTGGCGCGGACGAGCGCCAGGACGATTACCGCGCCTCCAAGAACGCCCTGGCCTTTCGGATTGAAAATTCGCTGGGGCAGCAGAGCGTCTTTGACGACTACGCGCACACGAGCATGCGCGAGATGCTGCGGCCCGGTCAGGTGACCATCGTGCAGGTGGGGGAGATGAGTCGCCGCAGCCAGCAAACGGTGGTGGCCACGTTGCTGCGCCGTGCCTATGAGGGGCGCCAGGCGACCCAGCGGGGGCAGAACACACCGGAAGACGAGCTGCATCTGCCGTTTCCAGTCTTCGTCCTCGTAGAGGAAGCGCATCGCTTCGCGCCGGCCGGGGCGACCATCACGACCAGCCAGATTTTGAGCGAGATTCTCTCCGAAGGTCGCAAGTTCGGCATGGGTGTCGGGTTGGTGACTCAACGGCCCGGGAAGCTGGACCAGGACGTCCTGTCCCAGTGCATGACGCAGTGCATCATGCGGATCGTGAATCCGGTGGATCAGCAGGCGGTGGCCTCGGCGGTGGAGAGCATGGGTCGAGACTTGCTGGCGGAACTCCCGTCGCTTTCGAGGGGACAGGCCATAATCTCGGGATCTGGAGTCAATACGACGGTCATGTGCCGCGTCCGCCAGCGCGACACCGCTCATGGCGGCGTGAGCTCGCGCTCGGCCCGGGAATGGACAAGTTACTTCGAGCCGGACAAAGTAAAAAGGCGTAAGTCGGAAGAGGCGCTGTTCCCGGTGGACGATGAAGCGGAGCGCGACCTGGCGAGCGAGCTCTTTCCCGATTGACGGGTCGGGGCGGGCGGAGCGATGAGGCAATGCTGCCGCCAACCTTTGGCGGGTCAGATGAAGGCCCTCCCCTCTCTGAAGTGGAAATGGAGTCGGCGACCGAAGCGTCGATGGCCGCAGCGGAACCTTCCATGGCAATTTCCAGTGACGTGGTCGGAGCAACGGCAGTGCGGGGAGCGACGGCCGAGAAGGCAACGCCAGCCTCAGCCTGATCGTGGCCGGAGCCGCCGGGGGGTACATCTCCAATTCCGACATCCGGGACCCGGATTCCAGTCTGCCCACGACGCTAACGCTACGGATTTCAAGCGCCTCGTTTGACCTGGTGATCGCGGAAGCAAAGTCGTTAGCGGCAGAGGTATTGCGGGACACGGTCAACAGCCGCGACGTGACCGAGGAATACACAGACATCAGTTCGCAGCTCCGAAACCTGGAGGCCACGGAGGCCCAGTACCTGCTGATTCTCACCGCGGCAGAAGACGTGGAAGACGTGCTCGCGGTGCAGGACCGGCTGCGCTCCGTGCGGGGTGAAATCGAGCTTCTGAAGGGCCGGGTAAACCTGCTGGACAATCAGATCGATTTCTCGACCGTGACGGTGGTGCTGCACGCGCCGCCGGACCTATCGACCGAGATCGCGGCCGCAGGAGTTCCTTTTGCGAATTCTTCACAAACGTATGTGGTCAGCTACGGAAACGACGGGAGCATCGAAGCCCGCGACGTGGTGCTGGTGCTCACTGTACCGGAACGGATGGGATTCGACTGGGCCGATTTCGACGGCAAATTTGATCCGGCGGCCCGCACCGTGACCTGGGACCTGTCTGACCTAGGCCCCGGCGTTCGAGGCAGCCTGACCGTGAGTCTGCGGGCGGAATCGTCCGAGACACCCCTGGAGCCGGCGGTTCGCATCTCGACCGGCACCACCGAGTCCGAGCTGGATAACAATTCCGGCTCAACCATGGTCACGTTTTTCGCTGACTTTTTAGTGCACGTGGAAATCCCTTCAGCGGTCGCAAGAGGAGACGACGCGAATCTGTTCCTCAACTACCAGAACGGAGGCACCGGACACGCTGAAGAGGTCGTCCTGACGGCGTCGGTGCCGGTCGGGATGAGTTTTGTAAGCGCCGGCGACGGAGGGGCCTACGATGAGCAAACACGCACGATCATCTGGAACTTGCAACGTCTGGAAGCCCGTGAGGGAGGAACTCGCTGGGCAGAACTCCGGATGGACGTGGGTGAGGGCAACCTGGCGGTCGAGGCCGAAATTGTCGCGGCCGACGCTGACAACCGGATTTACGACAACACCGACCAGGCTTTTCTGTCCGCGCTTGCGGAAAATGTGTCCGGACGGACGGTCTGGGTTCCCGGGGGGCACCCTGGGTGACAGCCTTGACGCTCTGGGTGGCTTCGCCCGCGGAGCGGTGGACGTGCTGATCTGGATAGTCACGTTTGGCGTGCCGGCGGCCGCGATCGCGGCCGTGGGATACCTGATCTACAGGATCAGTCGCCGGCGAAACCGCTCGACGGAGTAGACGAAATCTGGTCGCCCGGCCATTGCGGTCGGGCGATCGGCCGGTCTACGTGAGTCGAGGCGCCAGGGCGGTAGCCAGAACCAGCGTCGTCAGAGTTGTTTACTACTCTTCAGAACCCTCATCCGGCGTCCCGTCCGCAGCCTTGTCGCCCTCCACAGCCTCGCCGTCCACGTCCAGCAGACCCTCTTTGAGCTCATCTTCCTCTTCCTCGAGGCGCTCGAGATGGACTACCGCGATCGGTGTTTCCGCCTCGTCGAGGAATTCGACTCCATCAATTGGGTCCAGATCTTCGATCCGAAACGAGTCACCAGCGGATTCGAGCTCGCTGATATCGGCAGTGATTTCCTGGGGGATGTTGTTAGGGAGGCAGCGTACCCGCACCTCAGCGACCTCGCGGACTACGTAAACGCCACTGATCGTGTCGGCCGGCGCGTCTCCGATGAACTGGATGTTGACCGGGACCTCGATAGGCTGGGTCATGTCCACGTGCCGGAAAATTACGTGCTGCAGTCGCGAAGAGACCGGGTGGATGTCCACATCCTGAAGAAGGGCCACTTCGGTGTCGCCGGACATTTTCAATTCAACCAGGCCACCCCGACCGAGCTTGCGCAGGTGAGTGGCCATTTCGTGTTCGTCCAGTTGGAGCGGCACGGAATCCGAGCCGGGGACGACAAGATTGGCGGGGATTACACCGCTGCGGCGAAGATGCCCCAGGCGATTGCCGAATACGGTACGTGCCTGTGCGGTCAGAGTTGGTCGGTCGGGCATGGTTCTTTTCAGTTTGAGAGGCGGGCGAATCCGTAGATGCCGGATCGTCCGGGGACGTGGTTGCCGGCGCGCGGGCTGGAGCGAGACGACCGCCAGGAAACACGCGCGAACCTGCAAAGTCTAGTTACATTGACTGGGGATGGTCAACGGTTTCCAGGTCGGGGCCGGGTAAGCGGAGAGTGGAGCGCGTCAGCCGGGAAGTACTTTGGGTATGCTAGGCAGCCAATATCGATCCTGAAAGGACCGTACAAGTTTGCCACCGCGGAAATCAGTATCGCTGAGCGCCCTATTTTCTGACGCCTGCAAGCGGCTAGATATCGCCACTGAACGCGCGATGGGCTGCGAGCGGGTGGGAGCGACGCTCATTTTGCACATGACCCCCGACGAGAAGATTAATTTTGAACTCATCGAGGATGAAGAAACCGGCCATATCGTCCTTGGAGAGCAGATAGAGGCGTAGCGCGGGACGGAAGTTACCGGGGAGCCAGGGTGGGGCGCCAGGGCTGGTACTGAGGCTGTTCGGGCTCCTCCAACATGCTCAGGGCCCGGTCGGAGACGCGTTCGACGATTAGATCGAAAACCCGCCGTCCATCCTCCGGGGAGGATGACGTGGCCGGATTCTCGCCCATGACTCCCTGTTCCTCGCCGGTGAGCTCGGATTGATAGCGCTCGATCTTCACCAGTTCCGGAGCTATATGCCAGAGGAGACTGGTCTCCCAGCGGCCAGCGTGGTCACCCGTGTAGCCCTGATCTTCAACCATCTCATATTCGGCGAGCACCCACGTTCTGACACCCACTTCTTCCGCGATCTGGTCGGCGTGGAATTTCAGGACCTCAACGTGGCGATCGCCATAATGGCCGGTGATGATGATCAGGCGAAACCCCTCGTTCGCTAGCTGGCCGACGTAGTCGCGAACGAGTCCCCCGACGGTGTCGGCGGACATTTCCAGGCAGTGGCGAAAGCCACGATAAGGTTTCATGGTCTGGTACCCGGCGTACACGGGCGGAAGCGATACCCCACCCAGCCGTTCAGCGACGGCATCGGCGATGGCACCCGCCTTAATGGAGTCTAGTCCGATGGCCAGATGGTGGCCGTGCCATTCGAGCGCACCCCAGGGGATGATCGCGATTGGCTGTTTCTCCAAAACCGCCTCGATTTCGAGCGGCATCATTCTCTCGTACTTCAACCGGTCCTCCTGATGGGCGAGGCTGAGACGTTTTGCACTGCTGTGCCCCCCCCCCACGAATCTCCGGGTCGCCGTCAGTACGGATATGCCATTGCGGCCTTAGCTGATCCAACGGTAAGCCTAGCGCCTCACCCGCGGCGGCGGCATGGATTTACCTGGTAGCAACCGTCGGTAGTGAGGAGATTCAGGATCCTAGAGGCGGGATACGGGCTGAATCAACCGGAATGCGGGGTCGATGACGCTGAGCAGCCCCAGGGCGCGGCGCTCGTTGTGCAGAAGAATTCGAGTCTGGAAGTCGTCGAGGCTGTCCGCGAATGCCTGCGTATGGGCCGGCTGACCAGAGGCGATTCGACCGGCCAGGTCGACCAGCAGGGGGTCCAGCGCCTGAAGCGGCACGTCCCGCCCGATGAAATCGGCTATCGCGATCGTGTCGGAAATGTGTTCGTCCCCGATGTAAAACTGAAAATCGTCGAACAACACCCCGTCGGGCATCGACAGGAAGAGCAGGGGGGCCGGAATAATGATAATTATGCGATTTTGCCTGACCGAGAAGCTTGTGAACTGTCCCACTCGAACCGCTGCGCCCAGGTCACGGTTCCAGGTGACCTGTTCACCACGCCAGGTGCCGGCCTCTTTCCAGATGTTTATGGACAGCTGGCTACCCGCGGGCATGCCCACCGCGCTATCCGGCGCCAGATCCAGACGGCTGGCCGAAGCGAACCGCCCATTCAGGCTCAGCCGGAAGGTCCCGCGCGTCAGGTCGGTGGGGGAAGCGCCAAACACCACTGTGACTTCAGTCCCGGCGGCCGGTCCGGCGAATCCATCCTCCGTAAGTTCCAGGCCCGAGGTCATTCCACCTCGTAAATCGGTTGTGCCCACGGAGAGCTGAAGTATGTCGGCGGCGGGAACGATGATCAGACGGGGTTCGCCGGTCAGTGGGTTGAATCCATCCCCGGCGGGATCGCTGAAGGTGAACTCAGGGAATTCGATGTCGAACGGCTCGGGCGATGGCGCAATGATCCCCTCGGGCGGATCGGGCACCGGCCCCAGCGGCTCAGGTTCGGTCAAGGAAGCGATTTCGATCTCTGGGGCCGGTTCGGAAACAGGTTCCCTGACCTGTTCTTCCACCGGGGGCGACACAGCTTCCACTGGCTCTTCGGAGGGAGCGACCTTCTCCTCGGGCAGGGGCTCGGCGACTGCCTCGGCCACGTTTTCAGGCTCGCTGATCGCCGGGGCTTCAGTCACAGTATCGGGGTCCGCCGGTACTTCTGCCGCCGGCGCGGTTTCGACCGCAGTTTCAACCGGCGGCTCCTCTTCCTGGGCCAGCGCCACTTCATCGACGGCGGCGTCGCCTCCACCCCCCAGGGCGAAAACCGCCACGACCGCAATCAGCAGCAGCGGAGCCACCACAACGGCAGCCAGCAAACGAATGGGCAGCCCGAGCAAGCGCCTCGATTGAGACGGTTCTTCCAGGACTTCCAGAGTTTCGATCACATCTTCATCGTCGCTCGCCGGCCCGGCCTCCATGGCCATCGCCGCGGCCGCCACCGCGTGTACGGCGGGATCGTCGGTCTCCGTCGCCTCAGCCGGTGTCTCCGCGTCCGGCGGGTCAACATCCGCCGCGGCGGCGAGGGAATCGAGATCGGGGGCCTCTGGTGTCGGTTCGCTCGGAGCATCTAGCGTCAATCCCATCAGCTCCTCGTCGGTGATCTCCAGCTGCGCCACCACCTCTTCAGGTTCTGAGACCTCGGCTTCTTCTTCGTCGGCGGTACCGGCCAGCAGGGCGTCGATATCGGCCTGACTGAGTTCCGCCGATTCGGCCGGAGCGTCCTGCGAGTCCGCCGGCGCGCCGAACAGCGAATTGATTTCATCCTGGCTCAGATCGGGAACGCTGGGAGAATCTTCGGAGGGGGCGGCGGCCACCTCCGGCGTCGGCGCCGCCGACGCCATCGAGAAGCGAAGCCATGTCGTCCGCCGTAAGCTCGATCGATTCGGGCGGGTCATCACCGACCTCGGCTGAAAGCGCATCCTGAACGTCCATCCCCGGTTCAGTAACGACCTCTTCAGGCGCAGCCTCTGTTTCCGTGCTCTCGGATTCGATATCGTCGAGAGCGCCAGTACCAGGAGTTTCCTCAGCGGAAATCGGGGTCACTTCCTCTTCGGGATCGCCTGCGGAACTGGATTCCTCCTCGACTGGCTGGTCTTCAGCTGCCGCCAACCCGGGCTCAGTCTCCTCGAGCACCTCTTCCTCCGGCTCTCCAGCGTCCCCGGCACTCTCCGGGTCCTGATCCGCCTCTTCAGGAGAATCTTCGGTTTCGTCTTCGTCTGGGCTCGCGAACGCTGCGACAACATCGCTGGCGAACAGAGCGTCCAGCTGATCCTGAGTCATCGTAGCTCTGAGTGACTCCGGCTCCTCGGGTTCCGCGGTCTCAGTTTCCGCCGCGCCAGATTCGGCCCCGGCGGACTTGGCGACAGTTTGAGCCGCCTGCACGTTTTCCACCGCGGTCGGCACGCCGATATCAAGGTAATCCTGCCCCTCGGAGGGCTCGTCCGGCTCGGAGAAGTTGGCGAACTCAGACAGGAACGACTCGATTTCCTGCTCATCCTGGAGGGAGAGTTGCACTTGCTCTTCCTCGGGCGAGGATTCTGCTTCCTCGTCCTCGGGGGGTGGTTGTGCTTGGGTTTAGTCCGTCATGCTTGGTACTCGGGTTAGCCGCCGATTTAGTGGTCGCTCTTATGCGGTCACTGCAATTGGAAAACGCGGGGGAGTCTACAGGCGTATCCTCGGTCGAATCCGGGCCCGTCTGAACTATGTCAAGTCATGACCGCCCCAGACAGGCACCTCCTATGTGGAGTCTCCCCCGTCCTGCTGAGAATACTACCGGGGTCGGGGTCGCCCGGAATGTTCCCGCCGTTCGAAGCCCTTATCGAGTATCCACAGGCTAATGCTGAAGGCCGCCAGCAGGGCCAGCAAGGCCAGTACGGACCCCCAACCTTCGTGACCGATGGCCCACGTCGTCAGAGCCACCCCTCCCCAGGCAGCGCCGATAACCCCGAACACAAGAAGCGGGAAAACGGAAAGTATCGCGGTGATCACGTAACCAGCCGGATATTGGGAATCCAAGGATTCGTCGAATCCGAAAGTCCTCCGGGCTGTCCGATCGATCTGATACGCGCCGGCAAACCACAACACCGCGAGCACTAGCGGAGCTCCGACAAACGCCGCCGACTTCAGGCTCACCTCAGCGACAACGATCGAATCGGGCGCCGGCACGGGGAGAAAAGGAGCGTCGAGGGCGAGCACGCGCGTCATGAATTCGCCATCAAGGAAGGCGGAGCCCACTCTCCACAGGATGAAAATCGCCAGAACCCAGATGGCCGCCCCGCCCAGACGGTAGGCGGGGGAAAGGCAAAAATTGTCCCAGCCGGAAAGCGTAGGCTGGGGCCGATTTCCGGGTAACGAGTCCGGCCATATCTCTGGAGCGATGGTGGGGCCGGATGTTGGCGGTCCTCTCCCGGGCAAAAGATCGGCCGTCGGCCCGCGCGCGGACGACATCAACTCGGTAGGCGGGTCCGCGGACTGGATGCGTTCAGATTCCACCGCAGCCGGCTCGGAACCGACTTCGGGCCGATCGGGGACCGCACTGGAGGCAGTCGGGCCGGGAGCGACGTGCCGCTTCTGACGCAGAACGCGATCCAGGGAGTCGTCCTCAGGAGAGCGAGCGTCGTCGGGATCGCTGACCGGCTCGCCAGCGGCTCCCTCCGAGTCCGGGTTGCTAGTCAGGGCGATTGACTCCAGGTGAGCGCCGTACCGCCTCATACTACTGGCGCGCCGTCGGAACCGGGTGGGAAAATGATCTCGTGCGCGGCCAGGTGGTGCGCCAGGCCTCGTCCAACGGCCCACTTTGGCGCGATAGATACCGGCTTCGCTGATATACTCCCCTGTCGTCGCCACTCCCGCCATTAACCGGACACCAGAGCGGGAGGCGCCCGATGCCCCAGAACCACAGTTCCCGGAGTACCACGCTTGCTGAGAATTCGCCTCGCCCGAAGGGGCCGAAAGAAGAGACCTTCTTACCGGGTCGTCGTAATGCCCTCCCGTTCCGCCCGGGACGGACGGTACGTGGACGATCTGGGGTATTACGATCCCCTGTCGGACCCCAGCGGGATTCATATTGATGTGGAAAAGGCCCGGACGTGGGTGCAGCACGGGGCGCAGCCAAGCGATCGCGTATGGAAGCTGCTAGAGGCCGCGGAACCGGGATTTCGGGATGGGTTGAAGCAGGGAAAGACCGCTACGGGGAAGGCCTCGTCAAAGGCGGCGAGCCCGACGGCCGAAGCCAGCAGCGCTGCCCCGGCCAAGGCGCAGAGCAAGGCCAAGGCGCAGAGCAAGGCCAAGGCGCAGAGCAAGGCCAAGGCGCAGAGCAAGGCCAAGGCGCAGAGCAAGGCCAAAGCGAAGAGCAAGGCTAAAGCGAAATCCAAATCTGCAGCTAAGAGCGGCGGCAAGGCGAAAGCCAAGTAGCAGCCGTCCCGGACCGAGGTGGGTTTTCCGCCGGTTCAGTGAGAGGGGTGACCGTGGACGAATTAATCGAATTTATCGGCAGACATCTTGTGGTGCATCGCGAACGCGTGGCGGTCGAACGCATCGACCGCGGTCGGGTGACCGTGTACGAGCTCTCGGTGGACTCGCGGGACATGGGCCGCGTGATCGGGCGGCAGGGCCGCATGGCAACCGCGATCCGGACGCTGATGCGGGCCGCGCCGGTTGGGCAGGAAAGACGATGTGTCCTCGAAATAGTCGAAGCGGACTAGATTCGCCAGACTCGCGTTTTGGGGCGATCGCGATGATTCGAGGCGCGTTTGGCCTTCACGGGTGGGTGCATTTAGAACTGGCAACCGATGTGCTCAGCCTACTGGAGCCCGGTCGGCAGGTATTTGCGGGCGACGATCTCGACGAGCGTCGGATTCTAGAGTTCGCCTCCACCGGTAAGCCTCGCCTCCTGATCTCCGGCTGCACTTCTCGGGAAGAGGCGCGATTGCTGAACGGGACTGTGCTCTACGTTGAGCGGGCGGAGGCCATGTTGCATCTGGATGGACGCTATTTTCAGTTCCAGATCGAGGGACTGAAAGTGCAGACCGAAGCGGGGGAGCAGCTGGGCACGGTGACCGGAATCGTGCAAACCCCGGCCAACGACGTGTACGAAGTGACGGGACCGTTGGGGGAGATCCTGATTCCGGTGGCGGATGGGGTGATTCGTGATATTGACCTTGAGGCGGGCAAAATCGTCGTTGACTTGCCGGCGGGACTTCTGGCGGAGGATTGAGTGAGCGCTTCACTGCGCATCGACATCCTGACGCTGTTTCCAGACATGTTCGCCAACGTCTTTGATCACGGCGTGATCGGGCGGGCGCTGGTAAACGGAATCGTGGAGCTGGGATTTCACGATATCCGGGACCACGCCCACGATCGCCATCGCACGGTGGACGATTCCACCTTTGGCGGGGGACCGGGAATGGTGATGAAACCCGAGCCCCTGGCCGAGGCGATTACGGCAGTCCGAAAGTCAGATTCTCATGTGGTGCTGATGAGCCCGCAGGGACCGCTGTTCGATCACGCGGCGGCATCGCGGCTGGCGCGGCTGCCACGGCTGGTGCTGGTCTGCGGACGCTACGAGGGGGTCGATGAACGTGTCCGCGAAGCGTACGTGGATGAGGAACTCTCGATCGGAGACTACGTGCTTACCGGCGGCGAGCTGGCGGCGATGGTCGTCACAGAGGCGGTTACCCGTTTGGTGCCCGGGGTGGTAGGCAAGGGAGAGTCACTTGTGTCGGAGTCGCACGCCGCAGGCCTGCTGGAACATCCCCACTACACTAGGCCTCGGGTTTTCGCGGACATCGAAGTACCGGAGATATTACTGTCCGGAAACCACGGCGCGGTAGAGAAGTGGAGGCGGCTCGAATCGCTCCGGCGCACCCTGTTGCGGAGGCCGGATCTCTTGAGCGCCGAGCCGCTGGCCGAGGACGAACGGAGCTGGTTGCTGCGCGAAGAGCCGGCCGCCGCGAAATTATTTCGGAAAGATGAGCGCCGGTAGATTGACTCAGGCTCATGGCGGCGGGCCCGTACGGCCGCCAGCGAGAAGCGCCGTCTCGGGACGGCGCTTGTAAAAAAGGCGGGTAACGATCAAAATTGGAGTTCGGTCTCGCCCCTTACTCGCTTCAGACGCCCAAGAGCGGCGTCAGGATCGGAGAGACCGTCCACGACTCCACGTCAGTGGCACACGTAAATTATTTCAACTAGCGAATTTCAGGGAAAGGCACTTTTAATGCCCGGAAAATTGGTTCTGCTCGGGGAAGAAGCCCGTGAGGCGATAAAGGAAGGCGTGGACGTACTCAGCAACGCGGTACGAGTCACGATGGGTCCCAAGGGCCGGCACGTGATGATAGAGAAGCGATTCTCCAGCCCGCTCGTTACCCACGACGGCTACACGGTGGCGAACGTTGTAGACAATCTGGAAAACCCCTTCGTGAACACCGGGGCGCAGATCGCTTACCAGGCAACCAAGGAGACAAACACCAGCGCGGGCGACGGTACCAGCACCGCAGCGATCCTCACCCAGGCGATTTACTCGGAAGGCCTCCGAGTGGTGACGGCAGGCATGAACGCCATGATCTTGCGACCGGGCATGGAAAAGGCCTGCAAGGCAGTCATCGAACACTTGAAAGCCAGCGCTACGGAAATTGAGGACGATGAGCAGTTGCGGTTCGTGGCCGCGGTTTCGGCAGCCGACAAAGAATTAGGGGCGACCATCGCCGGCGTGCTGAGCAAGGTCGGCAAAGAGGGCGGCGTAAACCTCGAAGATGGCCAGACCAGTGAAGTCGAAATCGAGATCGTCAGCGGCCTGACCTTCGACCGTGGATACGTTTCGCCATATTTCGGTGGGGCGGATGGCGCGACGGAGGCGTCCCTGGAGAAACCGCATATCTTGCTGACGGACCAGAAGCTGTCAGCGGCGGCGGACATACTGCCGCTGCTCGAGAAATTCGTCGAAGCCGGGCATCAAAATTTGCTAGTGGTCGCTGAGGACATCGAAGGAGAGGCGCTGGGGCTGCTGGTGCTGAATAGACTGAAGGGAACGCTGAATGTCTCGGCGGTGAAGGCGCCCGCATTCGGGGACCGGCGTCGCTGGATGCTGGACGATTACGCGATATTCACCGGAGGAAAACTGGTAGCCAAGGAATTGGGAGTTAGCTGGGACCAGATTGATCTGTCCTACCTGGGACGGGCGGACAGCGTGACGGTTCGCAAAGACGAGACCGTAATTGTGAACGGGCATGGAGACCTGGAGGAGATCAAGCGCCGGATCGCATCTGTCTGGGAGACGCACGAACGCGCGAAGAACGACTACGACCGCGAGAAGTTATCCGAGCGTGCCAACAACCTCGCGGGGTCGGTCGGTGTAATCCGAGTGGGGGCACCGACGGAGGTGGAGCAGAAGGAGTTGAAGCATCGGGTAGAGGACGCCGTGGCGGCGTCCCGCGCCGCGCTTGAGGAAGGCTTCATCACTGGCGGCGGGGTTGCCCTGATACGGGCCGAGGGCGCAATTGACGAGCTCAATCTCACGGGTGATGAGCTGGTTGGAGCGACAATCGTGCGCAAAGCATTAGCGCAGCCGCTGATGCAGATAGCAAGCAACGCCGGACACGACAGCGAGGTGATCGCCAGCAAGGTTCGAGAAAAAGAGGGCACCGTCGGATTCAACGTGATGACCGACGAATATGAGGATCTGGTCAAGGCCGGCGTCATTGACCCGGTGAAGGTCACCCGGCTCGCCATTAGTAACGCGGTCAGCGCGGCGATAATGCTCCTCACCACCGAGGCGCTGATCGTGGACGCACCCGCAAAGAAATAGGCGGGACGCGCCCGGGCTCATTGCAAATATAGGGCGGTACTCGTCCGCGCCGGTGACAGCGAGAAGGGTCCCTCGAGGGACCCTTCTCTATACTCTCGCTGAGCGGGCTGCTCTAGAAAACGCTCTCAATTCGCGACCAGTTCACCGGAATCGCGGGCACCCGGTACATGGGCTCTTGAGGGTTGTAGGGCTCCACATCGCCATCGTCGTAAATACCCTTGAGCTTGTTGGCCGCCAACTGCTCGGACTCCACCAGGTCGTCGCAGAAACACTCAATCGCCTTGTAGCGCGCGTACCATTCGTAGGGTTTCTCAAACTTGTCTGATTTCTCGGCGAAATAGCAGACGACATCCCTGACCATCACCTCTTCGATGGTTCGGCGCCGAGCCACAAATTCGCAAAAGTCTTCGATCCACTCGAGGCGGGTGAAAATCTCACCCCGAGCCAGCCGGCGCTGGTCCAGCAAATAGGTTCGGTACCAATCAACCGTCGCTCGTAATTCCGGAGCCGTCATAGCCATCCAGTACCCCCCTTTTCGGACCCAGGCTTGTGAGTCCACGAAAACCGGTTAGTTACCATAATCACAAGCACGTGCCGATTGGTCGGCGCATAAAAAAACCCATCCATTACGGATGGGTTAAATTGCAACGCAGAAAGATCAAATCGGTACTATGCCTCCCGTGCTGATGATTCCCCGCGCCTCCTACGGTACTGGTGAACCACAAGCAAGTATAATTCTAGGGCTGGCTATGAGAACCTGTCAACAACCTCGTTTTTAATGGATATTCGCGGAATGGATTCCCGCGGTGCAGCCGCCGGCTTACCCAAACGCCAATCCGGCGGCCCCGGTACACGAAAAGGGGCCGCTTGATCCGGCGAGGCCATGCTGATTATGCATGCAGGCGTTATGATCGTAACTTAGGGCGGTTAAATGGTGCCGGCCGTGACGAGGAACGCAGCCCGGAGCGTGAGCGGCCGGAGGAGCGGCTGATTGGCTGACTACCGTGGGACCCGCGTGCTGGTGATGGGGTTGGGGCTCCACGGGGGAGGGCTCGGCGTGGCCCGCTTCTTCTGCGAACGCGGAGCCATTGTGACGGTGACCGATCTGCGGGAAGCAGCCGAGCTCGAATCCAGCCTGGCCGCACTGGCGGAATTTGATATAGATCTGGTGCTGGGCCGTCACCGGGAGTCCGATTTCAAGGAAGCTGATCTGATAATCCGCAATCCGGCGGTGCCGGAGAACTCCGAATTCTTGCGGATCGCGCGGCAGCATGGGATCCCGGTGGATATGGAGATGGGCATCTTCTTCGGTGAGTGCGACCGCGACCACATAATCGGGGTGACGGGCACGAGAGGTAAGTCGACGACGGCTACCTTCATCCACTATCTACTCGGCGAGCACGGGGTTGATGCGGTCCTGGCCGGCAATATCCGACGATCGGCGGTCGCCCTGCTGGGTGTACTGGGGCCGAAAGACACGGTGGTACTGGAACTTTCCAGCTGGCAACTCGAATCGTTGGAGCAGCACGGCATCTCGCCGGCGGTGGCGGTGGTGACAAACGTCCTGCCCGACCATCTAAACCGATATCCAGTCATGGAGTCTTATGCGGCGGCGAAGACGCCGATCGTCCGCTACCAGAGGCCGGGCGATCTGGCCGTTTTGAACCGGAACAACAGCTGGGTCGCCGGATTTTCCGACATCACCACCGCCGAAGTGATCTGGTTCTCAGATGATGCTACGGTTCCCGGTTGGGAGCGGGCGCGGATCGCGGGCGATCACAACCGCGCGAATCTGGCGGCGGCGATCGCGGCGACCGCGCGATTCGGCATACCCGAATCCACCATCGCCCGAGCGGTCGAATCGTTTCCGGGGGTCCCCTATCGCCTGCAGTCTGTCGGCGAGAAGGAAGGTGTCAGATACGTCAACGACACCTGCGCCACGACCCCGGACGCAACGCTCGCGGCCCTGAACACAGTGCCGGGACCGGTCGTGTTGATCGCCGGCGGCTCTGACAAACTTCTGGACTTCGATATTCTTGGCAGGCGAATCCACCAAATGGGGAATCAAATGCGTTCTGTGATCCTGCTTCCGGGTGCGGGAACGGAGAAATTGCTGCGGGTGCTGCCAGGCGGCCTCTCGCGGGAGGCGTCTTCGATGGAGGAGGCTGTGCGGCTGGCGGCCGGCGCGGCACAGGTTGGGGACGTGGTCTTGCTGTCGCCCGCGTGCGCGTCGTTCGGGTTATTTCAGAATGAGTTCGACCGCGGCGACCAGTTCAACCAGTACGTGGAGTCGCTGCGGAATGGCTGACGCCGATTTATCGCGACCGGCCGGCGTTTCGCTGATTCAGTTTGATCGGCAGACAGGTTGAAAATTCTGGTCCTGGCCGACATCCATAGCAATCTGGCGGCTCTCGAAAAGGTTCTGCTGGCCGAACCGGACGTGGATGCTACCTGGTGCCTAGGAGACATAGTGGGTTACGGGGCCAGGCCGAACGAATGCATCGAGTTAATCCGATCGCAACCTTCCCTCACCTGTGTAGCCGGAAATCATGATTGGGGTTCCATCGGAAAGACAGAGCTCGATCTGTTCAACGCGGACGCCCGCCGGGCATGCGAATGGACCGACGAGCAACTGAGCGACGAATCCCGCGAATTCTTAGATTCGCTCGAACCGACGGGCATCGCGCCGGGAGCGGTGATCACGCATGGAAGTCCGCGCAGTCCCCTTGGCGAGTACGTATTCAATATGTCCATCGCCAGGTTGAATTTTAGCTATTTCGCGTCACCGCTCTGTTTTGTCGCCCACAGCCACGTGCCGCTTGTATTCACGCAGTCCGACGCGGCAGGCGGCGGGGAGGAGGAGACCACGGTGCCCCAGCCGAATCTCCCGATCACGATCGCGAATAAGAAAGCCCTAGTGAATCCGGGCAGCGTGGGTCAGCCGCGAGACGGCGAACCGCGATCCGCGTACATGATTCTCGAGCCGGAATCGGACCGAATCATGCTCAAGCGCACAGCCTACGACATTGGTCGGACGCAACGGGAGATCACGGAGGCCGGGCTACCGGAAGCATTAGCGACGCGACTCTCGTATGGCTGGTAAGTAGCGGAACCTGCTGCTTTTGACCGCCCGGGAGGGACGGACTTATACTCGGAAATCAGGGCAATGGCTGTCATATTCCGAGAAAAGACATCGGATGTTGAGAACAACTAAGACGGAAGCGTCGTGCGGAAGTAGCGCGGCGCTTTTTTGCTTTCACAAGCCAAGGAGAACCGCATGCAGTCGAGCTTGATCGGAAAGATTGAGAAGGCGCACCGCTACGCCGAGGAGCCCGAACGTATTTTGATCCATGAGTTCCGGGCCACATTCCACGGGGGAAACGGCGATTACGAAGTTGGGTACGCGGATGGGGATGGTTGGCGCTGCACATGCAATTTTTTCCAGACCTGGAGCTACTGCTCCCACACGATGGCGTTAGAGAAACTGCTCACTCCGATGGTTCCCATCGGCAGTCCGCAGCTCGCCCCGGCAGGGAGCGCACAGGAGTAGCTCCGGCCGGAGATCTGGTTGGAGCAATCGCGCAGGGTCGGGACTTGACCCTTTCTGGCGATCCGACCGGCGCCAGGCTGTGATCCGGGCGGTCCGCTCGGCCTGAATCGTCACCAACCCGGCCCCGTTCCCCGACTTTCCTAGAAAGCCGAATTCTGGCCGGTAAAAATCTCCGCTAACGCGGTCGCCACGGGTATCCTGATACGGCATGCTCCTTTGTGGCACTTTGCCGTGATCGGGAACGCGAAATGGCGCGCACCAAAAAATCGACCAAGAAACGGGCTCTTTCAACCGCGTCGGCAAACGGCGACTTCACCGTCGCCTCCAATCGCCGGGCGCGGTACGACTACGCCATCGACGACACCTTCGACGCGGGCATGGCGCTGAAGGGCACCGAGGTCAAATCGTTACGTCTGGGACACGTCAGTCTTCGAGAAGGCTACGTGGGCTTGCAGGGTGGCGAGGCCTATCTGCTCGGAGTGCACATCGCGCCATACAAGCCTGCATCCGAATACAACCACGAACCGGTGCGGCCGCGAAAGCTACTTCTGCATCGGTCGGAACTTTTCAGGCTGGACCGCATGCTCAACGCCCGTGGCTTCACCGCGGTGCCGCTGCGAATCCACTTCGCAGGCGGTCACGCAAAGCTGGAATTTGGCGTCGGACGGGGGCGGACGCGGTATGATAAACGTGCACGAACTGCCGAGCGCGATGCGCAAAGGCAGATAGAGCGGCACATGCGCAGACCGAGCTGAGGATTGTCGCTCCAAGGGGATGCCGGGTTTTGACAGGGACCGGATGCCCGTTCCTGCAGGCCGAGAACGTCACCTATCTCGTTAAAGCGGTGGCAAACAATAAAAGGCAACAAAGAGTTAGCCCTCGCTGCTTAACTAGCTAGCGACGTTCCGTATCTGATTTCCTCGGCATCGGGTACGGAGCGACACTTTGCCGAGGTGCTCCGGTTTTGACGCCCGTACGGGCCGGCCAAGATTCTTCGGGCTAGCCAGTCGAGAGTTCGTTCGCTGACAACTCGACAGGCAATATTTACAGCGAACTAAGCCTGTAGGTGGGACGGGGTGATAGTTCTTGGACGGGGCGTTCGACTCGCCCCCATCTCCACCATTGGATCACGCTGAGACGCCGCCGGGCCCTTTCTGGCGGAAGCGGTCACATAGCTCGCCGGGCCAGCCGTCCCGGGGCAGCGCGGACAGGCCGAACGCGCGCCGCGGCTCCCGCCGAGGGCCCCTCCAGACTTGACTGACGGCCTCGAATCGCAGCCGCCGATGCCCGGGCCGATAGCCAGGACTTCGAAGCGCGGATTCGCGCGGCGAGCGACCCTCCTCTTGGTCCCGGCTTCGCTGAATCTTGGCGTGGCGGCCATTCTGGCTCCGGCCGTCAACGCGATTCTGGCCCGGGGAGAGAACCCGGAAGAGGCGATCGGCGGCTACGCGGTTGCTCTCGGAATCATCATGCTGGTGGCCCTGCCCCAGATGCGCATCCAGCAGATGACGCTGGTCTTCCTGGACGACGGCGTGTCGCTGGCGCGATTGCGCCGCTTCACTGCGACCTCCGCTCTGATCGTCGCCCTGCTCGCGGCGATCGTGGCGTTGACGCCAATTCGTGACCTCGTTCTGCAAAGGGTCTTTTCTCTAAGCGGCGTGCTGGAAAGCGAGGCCCGGGCGGCGTTGCTGGCGTTGCTGCCCTTGCCGGCGCTGGCCGTAGCCAGACCGCATCTGTATGGCTGCGCCATTCGCCTGGGGCACACGCGCTACGTCTGGGCCGGGACGATCGTAGGAATGGGAACGGTAATTTTAACCGCGCTCGTCCTGCAGCTCAGCGGCACGGTTGAGGGCGCCGCCGTGGGGGCGTTTGCGGTGAGCGCGGCGGCGCTGGCCGAGGTGCTGGTGATGATCTGGCTGACCGGCCCGGCGCTCCGCCGCGAGCTACCCTCGGCCCCGGACGATGGAGCCGGCACCGAGTATGCGTCGATGGTGCGATTTTTCATGCCATTGCTCTTCGCCGGATTTCTGGCCACGGTCACACCGCCGGTAATCAACGCCGCGGTGGCGCGCACGTCGACCCCGGAGACGTCAATCGCCGCGATTGCCATCGCCCTGAGCGTCAGCCAATTCCTGACGATCATTCTGTGGGGCTTGCAGCCTACGGTGTTGGCGCTGCTGGGCCAGGGTCACGACCCGCGCCGGATTCGGCTGTTCGCCAACGCAATCGGCTTACTGGTGATGGTCCTGGCGATGTTCTTCGCGTTCTACCCTCCTGCGACCGTATTCATTTTGCGCGACCTTGTGGGGGTAGAAGGCCGGCTGTTTGAATCAGCCCAACTCGGGATGCGCATCTTCGCGCCGCTGCCGCTGATCCTGGCCCAGGAACAGATATTCTCCTCGGCGCTGATGCGGGTGCGACGAACGCGACGAATTCTGTACATCAACCTCATCCGGTTGGCGAGCCTGATCGCGTTTGTCTTGATCGGACTCAACCTGGTGGACGCCCCGGGGGTCGTGCTGGGAATCGGCGCGATCGCCTTCACGCTGGTGGTGGAGGCGGGCGCGACCTACGTTTATGGGCGGAGCGCTATGAGTGCGCTGAGCAGCGCCTGGTCGAACGCGGCCGCGCTCACCTCCTGAGCCGTCAGCCAGCGAGAAGGGTCTCGATCTCCTTCGCGGCTCTAATCAGCGCATCCTCCGGCTCAGCCTCACCCCGCAGCATGGGGATGTCCACCGGGTATTGCAGGACCGTAAGCACCTCGTGTTTTCGAGGCGTTACCGGTACGCGGGCCGAGTTTGCGGCGGCGATCACGGCCCTGGCCTCGGACAGCTCCAGCGTAGGATCGACAGCCAGCAGCCCTTCGGCATCCAGTCGGCGGGCCGACACCGTTCCCATGGGCTCCAACGCGCATCCAAGTTCCCGCAGCGCGGCCCAGGCGTCTTCCGGGGATTTGGAGGTCGAGAGCACTACCAGCGCCCCGCCTGGAACGGCGAGGTTGGACCTGACTTGCTGACGGGGGAGGTTCGTGTTGGCAATGCCCTCGCCGCCGTAGCCGCTGACCACATTACCGTTTTCATCAGCCGTCACTAAAACGTCAACCATCACATCGGGGAAGGCCGCGAGGCGGGAACGGGGGCGGCTAGGCCGACTCGGCCTCGTCTTCCATGGCCGATTCGCTCCGCGTGACCAGCAAAGGCGGGACCTTGTTGCGCACTACGTCGGCGTTCACCACGACTTTGATCACATCCGGTCGGGACGGTACCAGATACATCGTGTCCAGCAAAAGGCCCTCAAGAACCGTGCGCAGTCCGCGGGCGCCGATTTTCAATGACATGGCCTTCTCGGCCACCAATTGCAGGGCGCCACGGGTGAACTGGAGTTCCACATGGTCGAGGCCGAGCAGCTTCTGGTACTGGCGGGTCAGGGCGTTGCGCGGTTCCGTGAGAATGCGAGTCAGGGCCTTCTTGTCCAGCTCATGGAGGACAGCCACCACCGGCAACCGGCCCACGAACTCAGGGATCAAACCGTATTTCATGAGGTCTTCAGCCATCACGTCGTCCAGGGCGTCCTCGGATGACTCATTGTCCCGGTCGGGGGTGGCGAACCCGATTCCGACGCCCCGTCCGGTCCGGCGTCGGATGATGGTCTGCAGGCCCTCGAACGCGCCGCCGCAAATGAACAGAATCTCGCTGGTGTCGAACTGGATAAATTCCTGATGCGGGTGCTTGCGTCCGCCCTGGGGCGGGACGTTTACCACCGCACCTTCGATGATCTTTAGCAGCGCCTGCTGCACACCCTCGCCCGAGACATCGCGGGTTATGGAGGGATTTTCGGCCTTCCGCGCGATCTTGTCGATCTCGTCGATATAGATGATTCCCATCTGGGCGCGCGGAATGTCGTAGTCGGCCGCCTGAATAAGACGCAGGAGGATGTTCTCCACGTCCTCACCGACGTAACCGGCCTCGGTAAGGGCGGTGGCATCGACGATGGAGAACGGCACGTCCAGCATGCGGGCCAGCGTGCGGGCCATTTCAGTCTTCCCACACCCGGTGGGCCCGATGAGCATAATGTTGCTCTTTTGCAGTTCCACTTCGTCAAGGCGCGCGCCGCTGGCGACCCGCTTGTAATGGTTATACACGGCCACCGAAACGATACGCTGGGCCTGCCCCTGGCCAATGATGTAATCGCTCAGGTGCTTGTCGATTTGCTCCGGCGTCGGCGGAGTACCGGTGAACGATCGCGCGGGCGCGGTCTCGCCCTGCTCTTCGTGAATGATGTCGCGACAAAGACCGACGCATTCATCACAGATATACACGCCACCGGAGCCGGCGATCAATCGTCGCACCTGATCCTGCGTTTTCCCGCAGAATGAGCAACGGTAAGTCGTTTGATTAGTTTTTCGGGAAGCCATCGAGACCTAGCCTAGCGCCCGCGTCAATTCGGCCGACGCGAGCATCGTACCTTGAGATTCGGTTGCGGAGCGCTCAGCCTTGATGCTTTTCCACAATTTGATCGATGATGCCGTATGCGAGCGCTTCTTCAGCATTCATCCAAAAATTGCGCTCGGTGTCCTTCGCGATGTTTTCGGGAGCCTGGCCAGTGTGCTTGACCAATACGCCTTCGAGGCGATCGCGCATCCGGATGATTTCACGCGACTCGATGTCGACATCGGCGGCGGCTGTGCCCGGAGGTAGGCCCATCATCGGCTGGTGGATCATGATCCGTCCGGACGGAAGGGCGAAGCGCTTTCCCTTCGTGCCGCCCGTCAGAATCAGCGCCCCCATGCTGGCCGCTATTCCCAGGCAAACGGTCTGAATGTCCGGCTCGACGTATTGCATCGTGTCGTAGATGGCCATGCCCGAGTCGACGTCGCCGCCGGGGGTGTTGATATACATACTGATGTCGCGCTCTGGATCCTCACTCTGCAGAAGCAGAAGCTGAGCGACGATGGTGTTGGCCGCAAATCGGTTGATTTCGCCGCCCACGAACATCACGCGATCGCGAAGCAGCCGCGAGTAGATGTCCATCCCGCGTTCGCCGCGTTCGGTAGTTTCAATTACGTTTGGTACCAGCGCCATATTTCATACCTTTCGTAGCCGACGGCCGTCGCCGTCCGGCGGAATCCTGAATAGTTCTTTAGTCGTCCTCTGTTTCAATTTCGGGTTCGGACTCTGTGCTTTCAGGCTCGACATCCGCTTCTTCGGCGGAGGTCAATAACTCTTCCATCAGGGCGTCAATCGCTTTGCGCTCCCGCAGGCTCGACTCCATTCGTTCGCGTCCCTCGTTGGCCAGGTAGTACTCCCTCATCGCCTGACGATCTTGACCAGGAAATCGCTCCATCATCCGGTCCAATTCCGCATCCACGTCCTCTTCACCGATGGTGATTTCCTGCTGCTCCGCAAATGCCTCCAGTAGCAGGGTGTTTCGCACTTGCCGGTCAGCCTCTTCCATTGCCTCGTCGTGGAATCTGTCCTGGGAAGATCCGATGGACCCGAGGTACGTATCCAGCGCCATTCCCTGCGCGGTCAACCGCTGTGACTGCTCCTCCATGAGCGCATGCGCCTGCCGGTGGACGAGGACCTCCGGCACCTCGAATGTGCTCCGGTCGACTACCAGGTCCAGAGCAGACCGCTCCAGATCGCGCTTCGCGATGCCCTCACGTTCCTCCAGGAGCCGCCGGTGGACGTCGGCTGTGAGTTCCTCGGCGGTTTCAAATTCGGACACACGCGCAGCGAACTCGTCATCTAGTTCCGGAATGTCCCGCTGGCTGATGCCGTTCAGCTCGACCCGAAACTGGGCGGACTTTCCGCGCATGCTTTCGTCGGGATGGACGTCCTCGAAGGTGAGTTCGAATTCGCGCACGTCGCCCGGCTTCATTTCGGTGACCGCCTCATCGAAACCTTCGGGAAAACCGTTGCCGCCGATGACCACCGTGATCTCGGCATCGCCCATGTGGTTTACGTCGTCGACAAGCATCTTGATCACCGCGGCCGCCAGATCGTCCTTCTGCAGCCCCCTGCCTTCGACAGGCTTGCTCTCAGCCCGGCTCTCCAGCAGTTGCCGCAGGGTATTTTCGACATCCTCGTCGCCCAGCTCGACCGGGTCTTCGGTCAGCACGATCGACGAGAAGTCCCCCAGTTCCACCGTTGGGCGCAAAGGCACCGTGGCGGTGAAGACGACCGGTGTCTCAAACGTAAGCTCCTCGTCATCCGCAAAATTGATGTCCGGTTGGTCGATGGCGAAAAGCTCTTCGGCTTTGAGAGCGTTGGAATAGGACTCAGGAACCATTTTTTCGACGGCTTCATTAATAATCGCCGACCGGCCAAACATGTTCTCCACGATATTCACCGGGGCCTTGCCGGGTCTGAAACCGGGGATTCGGGTCCGCGAGGATATGCGCCGGGCGGCGCGGCCGTACTCCTTTTGCAACTCCGGGACCGAGAGTTCCACGGTCAGTGTCGCCATTCCGTCGCCAATTCGTTCGCTAGACGTAATCAAGGGTTGAGCAATTCCTCATCTGGAGCACAATGGGTAGCGGTGTTCACTACCCGCATTTTTCGAAAGAAAAAGGACTCCGCGGTCGAGTCCTTCCGGCCCCGAACCCGTCAGGGCCCTGGAGCGGAAGACGGGATTCGAACCCGCGACCCTCTCCTTGGCAAGGAGATGCTCTACCACTGAGCCACTTCCGCCGGCGCCGATTGCTCCCGGAGCGGAGCCAATCAGCCTTACTGTACGTTCTCATTGTAATGGTGGGGAAGGAGAGACTCGAACTCTCACGGACTCTCGTCCACATGATCCTAAATCATGCTCGTCTACCAAATTCCGACACTTCCCCGGGCGACCGATAATTCGGTTCCCGGCGAGACCGGGCAGAAGAGGACGCAACGAGAGAGCCAAATACCTCATCCCCAGAGACGAAATTATAGGTAGTCGCTTTCTAAGGGGTCAAGGAAACGGCCGGGCCGGGACGAGGCCGGCAAACGAATTCGACTCCCCTTCACCAACCAGCCCACCCGGCCACCGAAATCGTGCCCGTCCCGCGAACCCTAGCCGCCGAATCGCCGGGCGACTTCGTCCCAATTGATCACGTTGAACCACGCGGTCACGTAGTCCGGACGTTTGTTCTGATAATTGAGGTAGTAGGCGTGCTCCCAGACATCGATACCCAGGACCGGGTCGCCGGACCCGTCCATCAGCGGATTGTCCTGGTTGGGCGTGCTGGTGACCTGAAGGTCCCCGGCGGAATTCTTTACCACCCAGGCCCAACCGGAACCAAAGCGTCCAGCCGCGGCCGCGGAAAACTGGGACTTCATTTCGTCCAAGGTGCCGAAGCCGGCCAGAATCGCGTCTAACAGCGCACCGCCAGGCTCGCCCCCACCCGGTGCCATGATCTGCCAGAAAAACGAGTGATTCCAGTGGCCGCCACCGCTATTGCGCACCGCCGTCTGGATACCCCCCGGCAGGGCGTCCAGATCGCCGATCAGATCCTCGAGGCTCTTGCCCTGGAGATCGGCGTGGGATTCGAGGGCCGCATTGAGCCCGGCAACGTAAGTCGCGTGATGTCGATCATGATGGATTTCCATGGTCTGAGCGTCAATATGCGGCTCCAAAGCATCAAACGAATAGCCCAATGCCGGTACTTCGTGCGCCATCAATTCCTCCCTGTAAGGGTTCACCGTTCCCCGGTACGATCGTCATACTCGCCCGATGGGCGAACTACAAGTTTATGCTGGTGTGAAGAAGAGCGGGAAATTGCTTTTTTTGGAACCGCTCCGGACGTGTCCCAGAACGTTCGGGCCGCCGGCTCCCGTCACTTACGAATCATCCCCGGCCAGGCGATGCAGCATGCGCGAACGACCGCATTTCATAAAACACATCTCCGAGATCGAGCCCTTCCCTTACGAACAGGAAAATCCGCCGGGAGGCAAGGGCCGGAGCATCGGTCTGAGCCGGGCGACCGGCGGCCGCAAGATCGGCGCCGACATCCTCATCATCGAGCCCGGAGACGTGCTAAGCCACTTTCACTGGCATACGAAGTGGGAGGAATTCTTCTACATCTTGAAGGGCGAGTGCTCCATCAGAGTCGGGGAAGAACTCTTCGCCCTGCGGGAAGGCGACGTGATGACCTGCGCGGCCGACATGGGCGAAGGGCATCAGTTCGTCAACGATTCGGACGGCCCGGTCTGGATTCTGGCGATCGACTCGCGGGACGAAGATGACGAAGTCCATCGGCCCGACCTCGGCACCATCTGGCGACGGGCCGACCGCAGCGAGCACCCACTGACGCCAGAACTTGAATCAGGAGCGTCCGGCAGACCGGAGTGAGCGGCGGGTTAGAATTCGGGAACCGGGTTTTCCTTCACCAAAGCCTGCGGCCTGAACTCCTGCAAATTCAGAGAAAGCAAGTAGTTACCAACCAATCATGAGAATTCCACCCCTCGTTCGCGTAATCATTGTGTTCGCCGCGGTCATCGGGATCGCGGCGGTCGTTTTCTACTGGGTTCAATCGCTCCAGCCAGACGAAGAGACGCTGCCGCCCATTTCGATAGCCAACAGCGTGGTGACCGGCGATCGGGAGCAGACCGGCATCACGGTGCGGGGCAGGGGCGAGGTCCGGGCGACGCCGGACACCGCCTTCATTACCGTTGGAGTGGAGACGGTGGCGCCGACGGCCGCCGAGGCGTCCACCGAGCTGGGATTAATCGCCACCGAGGTCATCGCCGCGATCCGCGAAACCGGTGTAGATGAAGACGACATTCTCACACGTAGCCTTACCCTGAGCCCAATTTACGAGCGGTCCGAGGACGGCGCCGTCAGGCCGAAAATTACCGGCTACCGCGCTTCGACGACCGTTGTCGCCACGGTCCGTGACATTGACCGGGCCTCGGCCGTCCTGGATGCCAGCCTCGCGGCCGGAGCCAACGTATTCGAGTCCGTCAGATTCGGCGTGGCCGACGATGATTCCCTGCGCCGGCAGGCGCTTGAGGACGCCGTGGAGAACGCCGCTCGCAAAGCCGACGCCATGGCCGTCTCCCTGGGCGGCAAAATTGGCGGCCTGATCTGGATCATGGAGGAGAGTCAGTTCAGCCCGAATGAACGTGCGCTCTCCACAGGAATCAGCATCGCTCAGTCGGTACCCGTGCAAGCCGGAGAGACGATCATCACCACCACCGTGGTGGCCAATTTCAGTTACGAGTAACGGCGGGCTCACGCCGGCGACCCACCGTCACCGAATTGACTGTTGGAATCGGCGTCGCTGGTAGTAACATCACCCCCGACGACGGCTAGCAGGGGGTATCTGGACCAGAGATGAATATCGCGGTCATTGGGCTGGGTCGGTTCGGCAGCAATCTCGCCCGCACGCTCACCGAGCTGGGGCACGACGTTCTTGCCGTGGACATGTCGGAACGGGTCGTGCAAAACATTGCCGACGATGTGTCTCACGCCGTTCGCGCCGACGCCACCGACGAAGCCGTGCTCCAGGACCTCGGCCTCCACGAATACGACGTGGCGTTCGTGGCTCTGGGGGACATCGAATCCAGCATTCTGATAACCATGTTGCTCAAGCAAATGAGAGTCCGGCGTGTACACGCGAAGGCGCGAAATAATCTCCACCGGCAGATTCTCGAACGAATCGGGGCCGATCAGGTTTCCTTCCCGGAAGGGGAAATGGCGGTGCGCGTGGCGCACAATCTCGTCGCCCCGAACATCATGGATTACTTCGAGTTGCTCGCTAACTACGGCATTGGGGAAGTACGAGTCCCGCCCAGCTTCGTGGGCAATACCCTGGCCAGCGTAAATCTGCGCGCCCGGCTCGATGTCAGCGTGCTCGTCATCAAGCGCGGTTCGCAACTGCTGATCATGCCGGACCTCACCGAGACCCTCCAGGCGGACGACATTCTCGTCGTCGCCGGGCGCGACTCCGCGATCGCCAATCTCGAAACGATCGAATAGCAGCCCCCACCCACGGCGACGCACAGGCAGTGACCATCAGGCTAGATTCCCGGTGCCAAAGTTTTTTAGCAAATCAGCAGTTTGACACTACCCCTAGTGGTGCCGCATCATTCACCCACTACATATTGTGGGGTGCGGCCGTCGGCTCCCGTCTCGATCGCGTAAACGGGATGGGTGCCATCCGGCCTCTGACGACCCGGAACCCGTGGGGTGCGGCGACAATTGATTCGATTGCTTGGACGGTCTCACTACACACCGGATGGTCGATCGTATTGCATCGAAACGTGCGAGATGCTGCCCCTCGCCGGAATTTACGACGTCATGCTGTTCGAGATACGGCGCGACTCCCAGGTGTTCAATCTGGGTGTGGCGTTCCCGAACGACGTCACCACCCAGATCTCGTCGATCGGGCTGCGATTTGACCACAGCAGCTCACTTATCGAGCACGGGCTGGCGCAGGTTCGCCAGCAGCTTGATCTAGGGATCGAAGAGGACGGGCGGGTCTTCGAATCACCGCTTCGAGGAGGCGTGCCGCGCGCCTTCGGCCCGGCGCCCGGTCGCCGGCACTTCGCCTAACCGCACCGGCGCCAGGCGATGAACACTCCGGTTGCAACCTCCCTATCACCCTCAAGGGCCCTTTGCGCGAGAATAGAGATGAAGACGTGGAATTGAGAGAGCGAAGAGAAGTGCTGCCGAAAATCACTGACAACGCCCTGGAAGTGTTGAAGCAACGCTATTTCCTCAAGGACACCGTCGATCATCCCACCGAGGACGTGGAGCAATTCTTCCGCCGGGTGGTGCGGGGAGTGATAGATGCCGAGGTGGAAGCTGGTTGGACGACAACCGAAGAAGCCGAAGAACTCAACGAGTCCGCTTATCAAATGCTGCGGGGCCTGCGGTTCATACCGAACAGCCCCTGCCTCATGAACTCAGGTAAACCCCAGGGTTACAACCAGATGGCCGCCTGTTTCGTGCTGCCGGTGGAGGATTCCCTGCGCAGCATCAAGCAGGCGGATTTCGACGCCGCCCTGATCCACCAGAGCGGCGGCGGCACCGGCTTCAATTTCTCAAAAATCCGCCCGCGCGGCGACTTCGTGCGGGGCTCCGGCGGCGTCGCCAGCGGCCCCATCAGCTTTATGTCGGTGATCGACTACTCCTGCGGCGAGGTCAAGCAGGGCGGCACCCGGCGCGGCGCCAATATGGGCATCCTCAACATCGATCACCCCGACATCATGGAATTCATCCATTGCAAGAACGAGGACGGCCGGATATCGAACTTCAACATCTCGGTCGGCATAACCGACGCTTTCATTCAGGCGGTCGATAAGGGCGAAGAATACGACCTGATCAACCCGCGCACCGGGGAAGTCCACGTCGAGCCCACCACCGGTGAGGAACAACGCCTGAACGCCACCGCGGTGTGGAACGAACTGGTTGAAAGCGCCTGGCTGAACGGTGAGCCGGGCATCATTTTCCTCGATCGCATCAAAGGCACGAACCCCACCCCGGCCGTCGGCGAGCAGGACACCACGAACCCCTGTGGCGAGCAGCCGCTATTGCCCTATGAAGCCTGCGTCCTCGGCAGCATCAAGCTCAGCGCCTACGTCACCGCTGAGGGCGCAATCGACTGGGAATTCCTGCGGGAGGACTTACATCTTTCCATACGTTTCCTGGACGACATGGTTGAGGCAAGCAGCTTCCCCCTGGAGGCCATCGACAAGATCGTGAAGCACGGCAACCGGCGGGTGGGGCTCGGCATCATGGGCTGGGCCGACATGCTCTACCAGCTCAAGATTTCCTACAACAGCGAGCAGGCCGTCGCGTTGGGCGAAAAGGTGATGGCGTTCGTCAACGACGAGTCGCGCCTGGCCAGCGAGGAACTGGCGGCTGAGCGCGGGCCGTTTCCGAACTGGGAAAAATCGATCTGGAATGAGCGCGGCGACCGGCCGCGCCGCAACGCCACCGTTACCACCATCGCCCCGACCGGCACGATCTCGATGATCGCCGCCGCCTCCGGCGGTATCGAGCCGCAGTTCGCGCTCGTGTACTGGAAAAACGTGATGCGGAACTCGGAAAACGAGGCCACCTCGTTGCGGTACTTGAACGGAATTTTCGAAGCCTACGCTATCGAGCATGAGTTCTACGGCGAGGACCTCATAGAGGCCATCGAGGCCAATCACGGCAGCGTTCGCATAGGCCCCGACACCCCGGAGGCGGCCGCCAGGGTGCTGCAGCGGGTGCCGTTGGAGGCGCGCAACATATTCATCACCGCCCACGACGTCTCGCCAGAGGCCCACATTCGGATGCAGGCCGCCTTTCAGCGACACACCGAGAACGCGGTCTCCAAAACGATCAATTTCGCCAACAACGCCGTTCAGAAAGACATCCAGGACGCATACCGAATGGCCTACGACCTTGGCTGCAAAGGCGTCACCGTTTATCGGGACGGCAGCCGCCAGTTTCAGGTGATGACGACCTCGGCGACCGAGGCCAAAGAGGATGCCGAGCCCGCCGTGGCGGTGGCTCCCGGGACGGCCAGCTATCGGGAGCGGCCGACGATGGTGTCGGGTACCACGTCGGCGGTGCCGACCGGCTGCGGCGATCTGTTCGTCACCCTCAACGACGACGAAGCCGGCAACCCATTCGAGGCCTTCGCCACCCTCGGCAAGGCCGGTGGCTGCGCCGCCGCCCAGACCGAAGCGATCGGCCGTCTGATTTCCCTGGCGCTGCGCAGCGGTCTCTCGGCGGACCGTGTCCATCGGCAGTTGCGCGGCATCACCTGCCACCGCCCGATCGGCATGGGACCAAATCGCACGCTCTCCTGCGCCGATGCCATAGGCAAGGCGATTTCGGCCAAATACCTCGACAACACCGGCACATACCAGCCTTACGTCGACGCCCAGGGCGAGGGCACCTATACCGAAGCAGGCGGGGCGGGGGTACTGCCGGGAACGGCGCCGACACCGGGAAATGGCAGTCCATCCAGCGCCGCCCGTCCCGTCGGTCCGGTGGTCGCGGTGCAGGAGTCCATGATCGCCGGGGACGAGATGGTTCCCATATACGACGTGGCTCAAGAGCGCGGCGCTTGCCCGACCTGTGGGTCGAGCCAGATGTACTTCTCCGAAGGTTGCGTCACCTGCGTCGTGTGCGGTTTTTCCGAGTGCGGATAGGCGACGTCGGCCTCCCCGGCTGATCGCGCCCCCCGGAAATCGCCCCCGGCCCCACATTTTTCCTTCGGCGCCGGACCGGCGCGCGTCTATAATCCGGTTCTTGCAACCGCGGCTTTTGAGCCTTCGCGCGGGCGGTGCCCAAATGGACGGACATTCGTTTCTCATATTTGCGGACTTCGTGAACCGTGAACGGGATGCGGTGGCGACATTGCGCGAAGAAGCCGCCCGGAGCGATGTCCGTTGTACCGAGGCCTGGTTCATGTCGATGGCGATGGGGCATCCAAACGCGTCCGACGAGGACAAGCAGAGGGCTCGCGATATTCTGGAGGAAGCCAACTCCGCCCAGGAGGTCGCCGAGCGAGCGGTCGAGGATGCGATCCGCCGGCTCGAGTATTACGAGGCGTTTCTGAAACAGTGCACGCCCGGCCCTACGTAACTTCTCCCCGGAAACCCACCTTGTCAGCCCAACCCGCCACCGCGATCCCAGCCTGAGCACGTCGATGCGTCAGTCCACCCTGGGTAGCACCGGCGAACAGGTATCCGTCCTTGGCTGCGGCACCATGTGGTTCGCCGACCTCTCCCAGGCCGAGACCACCCGGACTCTAAATCACGCCCTCGATCGCGGCGTGACCTACTTTGACTGCGCGCGCGGTTACGGAGACGCCGAGATCAAAGTCGGGAAGGCGATCGGTCATCGACATGACGAATTCTTAATCGCCACCAAGACGGCCAAGCGCGACCGCGCTTCGGCGGCCAGAGAGATTGACGAATCGTTATCGCGGCTGGGTATGGACCATCTGGACCTGATCCAGCTCCACTACGTGAATAGCCAGCCCGAGTTCGACCAGATCATGGCCCCGGACGGCGCGCTGGCGGCGGCGGTGCAGGCACAGGCTGCCGGCAAAGTGCGGCACATCGGCATCACCGGGCACCGGCCCGAGCTCCTGGCCACCTGGCTCGGCGAATTTGATTTCGCTACTGTCCTTTTTCACCTTAGCCCCGTACAACCGTTCTCGGCCACCGAAATCCTGCCACGAGCGCGGGAGCTTGAGGTCGGAACGATCGCTATGCGACCAGTAGGCTCCGGCGCCATCAGCCGCGTGTCGGAGTCAATCCGCTACGTACATTCCCATGGAGTCGATGTCGTCCTGTCCGGGCTCACCACCCCGGCGATAGTGGACGAGAACGTCGAGACGCTTTCCTCGCCCATCGAGGAACCGGAACAACAGGCACTGACATCCTGGGTGCTGTCGATCGAAAATAACGGCTGTCGCCGCTGTAACTATTGTTCGTGCCCGGTGGGCATTCACATACCGGACATGCTGATTACCGAACCCCTGCAGCGACACGATTGGTTCACCGCCGCGGGCAAAGAGGACTGGGCCGAGGCGACCGCGTCGGTGCATAAGTGCGAAGGTCACGAGCCATGCCAGACAGAACCAATCTGTGAATCGAAATGCCCCTACGATCTTCCGATCCGCAGGACTGCCCTGCGGGTCGCCGGGGTGGAGGCGCAATGATCCGAGCCTTGTGTAGATTGGAAGGCCCGGTCGCGACCACGGGATTAGCGGCCATCCCCGGTCTCCCACCCCTCGACTCCATCGAGACGCCCGCTCTGGATTTGAGCGATCTTGAGGATTTGTCGGGTACCCTGCGCTTTCTGCGGGACGCCGGAGTCCTCCAAGGGATGAGAAGTCATGGCCGTCAGTAACCGAGCCTTCGAGGCTCCCGGGCCACCGCAATCTTCCGCCCCCACCGCTCGCCGGGTTCCCTTGCTACTCGCAAGCCTTGCTTCTCTGGTGGGGGCCGCCGTATTGCTGCCGCTAGTCTATTTGCTGGTACGGGCGATTCAGGGCGGATCGGCGCCGTGGGAATCGTTCTTACGCATGCGTACGGTAGAGACTCTTCTGGCCACCGCCCTGCTGGCCCTGGCAGTGACCGCCGCCACGATCCTGATCTCCCTGCCTCTGGCCTGGCTGTTCGCCCGCACCGATCTGCCGCGGCGCCGGACCTGGCTGATCCTGGCCATGTTGCCACTTGCCATCCCGAGCTACGTGGCCGGGTTCGCGGTAATCGCCGGTTTGGGCCCGCAGGGCTTCGTACATCAAGCGTTAGAGACGATCTTCGGCCTGGGGGGCATTCCGGGTCTGACCGGCTTTCCCGGGGCGCTTTTCACGTTGACCGTCATTTCGTACCCCTACGTGTTAATCACGACCACGGTCGCCCTGACTCGTATCGATCCCGCCACCGAGGAGGCCGCCCGTTCTCTGGGCGCCGGTCCGTGGCGGACGTTCTTCACGGTGACGGTCCCGCAACTGCGACCGGCGCTTACGGCCGGCGGCCTGCTGGTGGCGCTGTACACGCTCAGCGACTTCGGCGCCGTCTCCCTGATGCGGTTCAATTCTTTCACCCAGGTCATCTATACCCAGTACCAGGCCTCGTTCGACCGTTCGCTCGCGGCCCTGCTAGGTCTGCTACTGGTGCTTTTGACGGTGGGGATTCTGTTTCTCGAACGGCGCACTAGGGGCAAGGCTCGCTTCTACAGATCGTCGGCGGGAACCCCGCAGCGGGCCCGTCTTATCCGGCTGGAGCGTTGGAAATGGCCGGCCTTGATCTACTGCGGGGCGGTAATCGTCGTCGCCCTCCTGATTCCAATCGGCACCCTGATTTACTGGTCGGTCCGAGGGGTCGGATCGGGAGGCGTCAACCCGGGCATCTGGGCCGCGGCCGGTAATTCCGCGCTCGCGTCGGGATTGGCCGGTATCGCCGCCGTCGCGGCGGCTCTGCCAATCGCCGCCTTCGTCACCCGCTACCGCCGGCGCTTCAGCTCCGTGCTCGAGGGCATCGCCTATTCCGGCTACGCCCTTCCCGGAGTGGTCCTGGCCCTGTCGCTGGTATTTTTCGCGGCGAATTACGCCCCGATCGTCTACCAGAGTCTGTTTCTGCTGGTCTTCGCCTACGTCGTGCGGTTCCTGCCGCAGGCTTTCGGTTCGATCAGGGCGTCGTTTCTGCAGGTAAGCCCGCGACTTGAAGAGTCCGCCCGTGCCGTGGGCCGCGGGAGGTTCTCCGCGCTAAAAACCGTGACCATCCCATTGATCCGTCCGGGTATCCTTGCCGGAGGCGCGCTGGTGTTCCTGACTGCAATGAAGGAGCTGCCGGCCACCCTGCTGCTGGGGCCCACCGGCTTCCAGACGCTGGCGACCCAGATATGGTCGGCGACCGACGAAGGATTTTTCGCGGCGGCCGGTCCGGCGGCGCTGCTGCTGGTGGCTCTGGCTTCCCTCCCCATGATTCTCCTATTCCCACGGATGCAAGAAACTAGATGAACGACCCGGCGATCAGTTGCGACGGCATCGATAAACAGTTCGACGATACGATCGCGGTCCGCGGTATGACCTTCGAGCTCCAGCGCGGGGAGTTGCTGAGCCTGCTGGGACCCAGCGGCTGCGGCAAGACCACCGCCCTGCGTCTCATCGCCGGATTCGAAACCCCGGACACGGGCCGTATCCATGTGGGCGGCCAGGAAGTCGCCGGACCGGACATCAACCTGCCGCCGGAGCGACGCCGGGTGGGCATGGTGTTTCAGGACTACGCCCTGTTCCCGCACATGTCGCTGCGCGGGAACGTGGCCTACTCCCTGAAAAATGGCGAAAACCGCCGGGTGGACGATCTCCTGGACCTGGTCGGCCTCTCCGGGCTCGGCAGCCGGATGCCCCACGAGTTATCCGGGGGCGAACAGCAGCGCGGCGCTCTGGCTCGATCGCTCGCCGCAGAGCCTCAGGTGATCCTCCTCGACGAACCCTTTTCAAACCTCGACGCGGCTCTCCGCGCCCATGTCAGGGCGGAGGTCCGGGAAATCCTCCGGGCCGCCAACGCCACGGCCATCTTCGTCACCCACGATATCGAGGAGGCTTTGAGCCTCACTGATCGAGTGGCTGTAATGTTCGACGGGGCGATCGAGCAGATAGCCACTCCTCGAGACCTGTACCGGCGGCCGGCGACCCGCCGGATCGCCGAATGGCTGGGCAACGCGAATTTCCTCCCCGCCGAGTCCAGTGACGGAACCGTGGAGTGCGAGCTAGGCCGCCTGCAATCCGAGAAAGAGCTGACCGGGCCGGTGGACCTCATGGTTCGACCCGACTGGCTGACAATCACTACCGCCGCCACCGGAAACGGGGTGGTCGCCGACCGGATTTTCTACGGTCACGACCAGCTCATTCGGGTCACTTTCGATACCGGCACATCAGTCCAGGTGCGGGTGCTCTCGGACGACGAATTCCTTCCCGGGCAGAGCGTGACAGTGGGTTGCCAGGGCCCGAACGTCGTTTTCCCGCGACGAGAGCCGAACGGCGATGCTAGTCCTCGCTGACGATGCCCATCTGGCCCACGATCCCGGCTCGCATCCCGCCTACCCGGAAGTTCCCCGGCGCGTAATCAATATCCGGAAGGCGCTATCCGCGGCCGGATTGAGCCCCGAGGAGTTTCACTCCGAATCCGCTGACGCCCTGCGCGGCGTACATCCAGCGGACATGCTCGCCTATTACCGGGAGATATGCGCCGCGATCCCGGCCGGAGACACTAACTACCCCAAAATCCATCGCAGCTCCACTTCTGTCGACTCACCCCGGACCGGGCGGCCGCCGGGGTTGAAGCGTGGGTTCTGTTTCGACCAGACCCCACTCACGTCCGGGACGCCGACGGCAGCATTGGCCGCCGCCAATCTCGCTCTGGAAGGCGCGGCCCGACTTACGGGCTCGACCGATCGCGTCTACTGCCTGTGCCGCCCACCCGGCCACCACGCCGGCAGCGACTTTTTCGGCGGGTTCTGCTACCTCAATAACGCCGCGCTGGCGGCGGATCGACTGTCGGAGGACGGAAAAGTAGCGATCCTGGACATCGACTATCACCACGGCAACGGCACCCAGGAAATCTTCTACACCCGCGGCGATGTCCTTTACGTGTCCATCCACGCCCATCCAGCCTACGCATATCCGGGATTCAGCGGTCACGCCGACGAGACCGGGGTCGGGTTGGGTGGCGGCAGTAATTTCAATCACCCGCTGGGGCCATCCAGCGGGGACGCGGAACTGCTAACCGAGCTGCCGAAAGCCCTCGAAGAAGTCTCAAAATTCGATCCCGCGTTTCTGGTCGTCAGCCTTGGGACCGACATCGCCGCCGGCGATCCGATCGCCGACTGGTATGTGTCGGAAGAAGGCTTCAATCTGGCAGCCGAACAGATATCACGGCTGGGTCTGCCGATCCTCGTCCTACAGGAAGGCGGCTATTCGCTCGCCCGCATCGGCGCCGATGTGACCGCCTTCGTGCAGGGTCTCGGCTAGCGCCGGATCAGCCTTCCGCGGCCATCCGGGCTTTCAATTTTGCAATCAGCGGAATCCCGGTGGGATCGACCTCGTTGAGCATCGCGGTGTAATAAGACACGAAGTCGCCGTATATGACCAGCGACATCAACCGGGCAAGCGGATCATCGCCTACCGCCGGCACCACCGTCACCGGGATACCGGCTTCCGTCACTAGCCGCCCGCCAAACTCCACCTGGCGTAGAGTCCGCGAGCCGTCGTCCTCGGACGCGAGCGTTACGACGTGCAGCAGATCGGCCGCGGCGCCGGGCAGGCCAATCCCCTGGATCGTGTTGTGGTTGAACTCGGGCATTTCGTCGATGATCGCCCACTGCTCGCCGTTTTCATTGAACTGAGCCTTCCAGCGGCGCGCCACCGGTGCCAGCGCCCCGGCCCCCACCACCACCGGTATGCGACCCTCCAGCGATCGCGCCAGCAGCTTTGCCGGGTTTTCCAGCTCGGGCACGTCCGCGTCAAACCGCCCGACCTGCTCGCGGGCGAACTCCGGCAGCCGCCCAGCCATCGCCTCGACATCGGTAAGCAGCCTGCATTTCGTGAGGATTCCCAGAAGCAGCATCATGGATTCGACCATGACGGCCCGGGGCATCCCCTCGGCGTAAATCCGTCCGACGGGTCCCGGCGCCGCTTCCAGCAGCTTGCCACCGCCGCCCAGTGCTATCAGTTTCGCTCCCCGGTCGGACGCGACCTGAAACGCCGACAACGTCTCTTCGGTCGTGCCCGAATAGCTGGACAGAATTACCAGCGTGCGGCCGCCCACAAACGCCGGCAGCAGATAGTCTCGCGAGATAATCATCGGTACCGACAGATGGTCCTGGATCAGTCCGCGAACCAGATCCCCTCCCATCGCCGAGCCACCCATGCCGGCCACCACGACCGCGTCCACGTCGCCGTAGCCGGCGGGAATGTCGACGGCTCTCCCGTTTCGCCAGCCCATCGCGCACTGCTCGGGTACCGCTCGCAGCAGATCCAGCATCGACTGGCTGTCCAGCCGCTCCCGCACACCCGGGTCGTCGAGCGAGATTCGGTTCATCCCGGGATTTCCACGCCGGCCGCATCGGCGCCGATGGCCAGTAGCTTGCGCACGCGCTCAGGCGAGGTCGTCTCGGTGTATATGCGCAACAGCGGCTCCGTACCGGAAAAACGTATCAACAACCAGCTGCCATCCGCCATCTTGAGTTTGTGTCCGTCGGCCGTGAGCAGATCGACGACGTCGCTGCCGTCCAGCGTACCCGGTTGAAAAGCGGCCACCCGCGCCTCGATGTCCGCCCGCTCTTCGGTGGGGAAGCCAAGATCCAGGCGGGCATAGTGGTACTGCCGACCAAGGAGCGCAAACAACTGACCCACCAGCTCGGTCGGGGACTTGCCGGTCCTCGCCATGAAGTCCAGGAATAGGAGGCCGGAGAAAATGCCATCACGTTCGGGCATGTGCCGGCCGATCACGTAGCCGCCGCTTTCCTCCCCTCCCATCATCGCCCCCACCTCATTCATCTTCGGCGCCACATATTTCATGCCGACCCCGGTTTCGATGACCTCCACGCCGTAAAGCTCACCGAGGCGATCCAGCATGGAACTGGTGGTCACGGTCCGCACTATCGGCCCCCTGGGCGTCGTGTATTCCAGCAGGTAGTACGCCAGCAGCGACATTACCCGCAGCTGGTCGATAAAATCTCCATTCTCGTCAACGATGCCGAGCCGGTCGGCGTCACCGTCATGGACGATCCCGACCGCGGCCCCGGAGTCGCGAACGGCCTCGCCCAGCTCGTCGGTGTACGGCGGAATCGGCTCCGGTCGGGCAATTCCGGGAAACGCGGGGTTGTGCTCCTGCCGGATGGTGACCAGGTCGATGTCGCCTCCCGACAGCAACTCGTCCATGTAGCCCGCGCCGGCTCCGAACATCGAATCGACCACCACGCGAAGGCCCGAGGAGGTAACGCGCTCAAGATCGAGATTGGCCCGGACTCCCTGAAGATAGGGCGACCTGGCGTCGAGCGCCTCGATCAGCCCTTGCTCCAGAGCAGCGTCGTATGGCATCGTCTCTACGAGTTCCGACCGCGACGGAACCGCGGCTTCTATCTTCGCGAGATTCTCGGGAGCCACCGCCGCACCGGTGCCGGTTCGCACCTTGATCCCGTTGTCCGAAGGGGGATTATGGCTGGCCGTGACGATCACCCCACCGGCCGCTCCCACCTTCGAGATCATGTACGCGATCGCCGGCGTCGGGGTGGGCTGCTCCGTTAGATACGACTTAATGCCGTTCCCGGCGAACACCTCGCAAACCGTCCGCGCGAATTGCTCCGATCCGAACCGCCGGTCGTACCCCACCAACAGACCACCTTCAATCTTCCAGTGCTCGGTCGCGAAAGTCGCGATCCCCTGCGCGACCCGGCGGACATTGGCGAACGTGTACTCCCCCGCGATCTTCGCGCGCCAGCCGTCGGTGCCAAATTTGAGCTCTGATGGTGATCCCACCAATTTCTTTACTCCGTTCTGCCTGTGCGCCCGCGGCACGGTCCGGCGCCGCCTGACCGCGAATCACAATTCACCTAGACGATCCCCCCGGGCATACTCGACGGCATCGCTGACGCTCTTCTCAAGAGGGATGATGGGCTCCCATCCGGTCACTGACCGGAGCTTTGAGTTGTCGCCCAACAACAATGGCAGATCGGTGGGCCGCTCGCGATCGGGGGTGATTCGGAATTCAATCGGGACTTTTCCGAGCGCGAAGGCCATCCGCACAACCTCCTCCACGGGTACCGCCGTACCCGAGCAAACATTGTACGCCTCACCGGCCACGCCCCGCTCCATGAGTAATTGATAAGCCCGGGCCACGTCGCGCACATCGGTGAAGTCGCGCCGCGCCGACAGATCTCCAAAATCAGCCACCGGTTCCCGCAGTCCTTTTTCCACCTCCGCCACCATTCGGGCCACGCGACCGACCAGGAAACCGGTCGACTGACCGGGCCCAATGTGGTTGAACGATCTCGTTCGCACGATGTCCGTCCCGTAGCCCAGGAAGTACTGCTGGGCCATCAGGTCCTGGGCGGCTTTGCTCACCCCGTACGGGTCCGCCGGGGCCAGCGGATGGTCTTCGCCGATCGGACAGTCAGACTGGCGGACAAGCCCGTACTCCCCGGCCGATCCCACCACCAGAACCCGGCTGTCGGGACATATCGCGACCACCGCCTGGAGAAGATTCAGTTGCCCCAGCACATTTACCCGATATGCCGGACCCGGGTCCTCCCAGGAACGACCGACTTCCGCAACGCCGGCAATGTGGTAAATCTGCCCCGGCCGGACGGTTTCGATCAGCCTGGTCACCGCCTCCGCGTCCAGGAGATCGCAGGCCAGGATGTGATCCTCGGGCAGGGGCAGTTCACGTCCCAGATCTGCCCTCATAACACTTCCAAAGACCTCTCTGTCGCCGGCCTGGGCCAGCAGCCCGCCAAGATGCCGACCGACAAACCCTCCCAGCCCGGTAATTAGAACGCGGTGCATCGACTTCCCTGCGGATTAACGCTGATCTGCGCGGATAGCACCCGGCGAATAGCCCGCCTGAGAGAGTCGGCTGTCCGGTGGATTACGACGGCCAATTATAGGTACGGGCGCTGACGAAAGACTCAGGTGAAGCGACGGCGTCGAAGCACCATCTGGCAGAGGTTTACGAAGCGGGTGATTCGATCCTGCGCCGGCATCGGCGGATTGATGAACTGGCTGCGGGCAACAACCGACGCGCTGCGCCCCTGCACCTACTTCGTCTACCCCAATGATCTTGATCGCCATGCTCATGATGTCCGGGCCCGCGGGCACCTCTTCCTCCTCCTCAGGCACGGGTCCCGGTCCCGGCACCGGCGCCGTCACAGGTTCCGGCGTGGGTTCCACATAGTCACCCAGAGGATTTTCGTGGTTCAGCGGGAACTCCAGCCATTACTTCACGGATGGCGCCTCCCGGCTGGTGGGAATCTTCCGGCCAATAGTGAAACGGGCGCCGCCGGCGCTGAGGTTGATGATCTCGATTTCCAACTCCTCAGCCACGCTGGGGTCGTCGGCGGGCTGGATGTGCAGGGCCGAATCTGGAACCCGCACATCCACGCGGAAATTTTCCCGAAATTGGACCCGTCTGACCGTTTCGGGCCGATTGAGACGCAACACCTCAACCGGTATGAATTCCCGGGTGACGACCGTCGCCGTACCTATGTACCTGGCGCCGCGGATCAGCGAACTTACCGTTAACTCGCTACCAGCGCTCACATGCACCGAGGCGCCTTTATGGGTCGGAGCCGCCACGAACATAGCCTCGTCGTTCAGATCCTGGATCTGGCTTGCGTACGTCCTCGGATTTCCCTCGTCCAGAATTATGAGGATGACTCGCTGACCGATCTCGAAAACGTTGGCGTATTCGGGCTTTATGTCCCATTGAGGATCGGAATCAGCCACGCTCAGACTCTACACCCTGTCTTAATTGGTCGCCGGTGACCGAGCCGCCGTAAGGCTCAAATCTCCGCGGATTTTCTACGGTCGACAAACAATCTCCCGCCCGAACCCGGCAATCTAGAAAATCTCGCCAACCGCTGTCAAATGAACACAGTGCGGACGTGTTCACGCCCACCCGGATAATCGTGGCGGCGGTGCCGCCGGCAGCAAAATCCGTATCCAATGGCGACGCCGAATTCCCTTCCCGCCGACACTGAATCATCCCCGGCGAATCTTCCTCCGATTACGGGAATATGAGGAATTGAGATTGGACCCAGCCGCCTCTGGAGAGTTCCACCCATTCGATATCGTCGATTACCTGAGATTCTCCGGTGAGTTCGACTTCAGACTCGGGCGCAATCACTTCCAATACAGCCGACTCGATGCTGGGCTCCGTGCGTGCGTTGAGGCCCTCATCAGCGTTTATCGTGGCTGTCGCCGGAGCGGCTGCCGTCCCGGGTGTAGGCGTCAGCGTCGGACGCGGCGTGGGCGTCTCTGTCGGCTCCGGGATAGGCGTGACCGTAGCCGCCAGAGCCGGAGCGGGTTCCAGCGTCGGTGCCGCCGCCGGCACCGCCGTCGGAGCCGCCATCGGAGCCGATTGGTCGATTTCAGTGCGGCTCGACTGATAGGCGTTCTCCAGGTTGGACACCCTGGCGCTCAATTCTTCCAGCTCGGAATTTCCACATCCGGCGAGCGAAAACAGGGCTACCGCAATCGCGGCAACAGCGATGAACCTCAAGGCGACCTCATTTTCTGAGAATTTTTAACTTCATAGCTTACGGAGTCCGCTGAAAGCATAGCCCCCCGTTTGCTCCCAATCGTCCCGCGGGCGCAATCGGGTCGCCGCTCGCGATCGGCGGCCGACCTTACCAGAGAGGCATGCGCTCGCGCTTTCGGGCCCCGAGATCCAGCCCCACCAGCTTACAAATCCGGCTGATCAAGTTGGGCAGCCCGTCCGCATCCGTGCTAAACACTCCCGTGTCACCAGGTTAAGACCCCGATCGCTAACCAGATGAGGATCGATTTGCCGATATCGTCTCAAAAGCCGTTGTTGGGGGCTCATGTCAGCGCCACCCAGGACAATCACTACGGCATCGACCGCGCCCGGACTCTGGGGATCAACTGCGCCCAGATATTCGGAACCAACAAGATCCAGTGGAAGCCCCGCGACTACACCACCGACCAGGTGGCGGCTTTTCGCTCGGCCCGCACCGCGGCCGGCATCGGCCCGATTTTCTCCCACGGGATTTACCTCATCAATCTGGGTGCTCGGGACGAAAATCCAGACGTCTACGAAAAGTCGGTCCACGCGCTCGCGGCCGGGCTGAAGATTTGTGCGTTGCTCGGACTTGACGGAGTAATCTTCCATCTCGGCAGCAACTACGGGCTCGGGCTGGGGGGAGTCCTCGATTCAGTCGTAAGCGGTCTGGCCCGCGCTCGTGACCTGTCGGAATGCGACGTGCCCCTGCTGCTGGAAAATTCAGCCGGTAGCGAACGCGTCATCGGCGGGCGGTTCACCGACTTCGACGCGATAATCAACGAACTCCATGGCGATTCCAGATTGCGAGTATGCGTGGACACCGCGCACGCCTTCGCCTTCGGCTACGATCTGGCCAGACCCGGGGGACTGGAGCAAATGACCGCGGAAATCGAGGCGAATATCGGGTTCGATCGCGTCGCCGCTCTCCATCTCAACGACTCAGAGGTCGAGTGTGGCCGAGGGCTCGACCGCCACGCCAACCTGGGCGAGGGACACATCGGCTACGACGGCCTGGCCGGTGTGCTCAACCATCCACAGATCAGGGGCCTGCCGGTGCTTCTGGAAACCCCCGGTTTCGACGGCAACGGGCCGGATCAAGGAAATGTGGAGATAATGCGGTCCCTGGCGGGGCATTTGGACGTCGAGCCGTCCGTCCTGGCGCGTCGGGCCAAACGGCGCGTCGCCTACCGCGCCCGCCAGCTCGCCCTCAGGAGAACCAATCGCACACGTGCAGATTCCAAACGCGCCATAAATAGTCGCAAAGGAAAAACCGTCACATGAAATATGAGCTGGTCGCGATCGACCTCGACGGCACGATCCTCGGACCGGATAACGAAGTTAGTCCCAGGGTCGAAGAGGCCATTCGAGCGGTGCAGGCCACGGGGATTAGCGTCACCATCGCCACCGGTCGCATGTTTGCCAGCGCCCGTCGATTCGCCGAACAGTTCAGCATCAAAACACCGTTGATCTGCTACCAGGGAGCGCAGGTCCGCCACCCCGAATCCGGCGACATCATCTCCGAAACTCTCATTCCAAAGGAGGTGGCGCTGGGCGTTATCGAATACTGCCAGCGCAATTCCTACCACGTAAACGCCTTCCAGGGCGACAGCGTATTCATGGCGGAGCTCACCCCGGCGGCCGAGTTCTACCTGGGACTCTCCGGTGTCGAGGGGACGGTCGTTGGAGACCTCGCCGCGTGGCTGCCCGGCGACGTGCTGAAGCTAGTTATCATCACCGACGAGCCGACCACCGTCACGATTATTGACGAGCTGACCACAGAGTTCGGCGCCCAGCTCAACGTAACCCGCTCGTACCCGATCTTCGCCGAGACGATCAGCCCGGAAGTCTCCAAAGGCCGGGCGCTCCGGAGTCTTGCCGCCCACCTTGGCGTGCCCATCGAGCGCGTCATGGGGATCGGCGACAACCTCAACGATCTCGACCTGGTCACGGCCGCCGGCTTCGGCGTCGCCATGGGCAACGGCGCTCCCGAGGTAAAGGCGCGCGCCGACTACATCACCGACGACGTGGAGCACGACGGCGTGGCGACCGCTCTCGAAAAATTGATTCTTCAGGCTTAGGTTTTGCCGTCCCCCGTGCCCGGCAGCGACTGGTCGCGAGCCGCAGCGATTATCGAGTCTGGAGGAGTCGTCGCCTTCCCCACCGACACCGTTTTCGGCCTCGGCTGCTCCATCTTGTCCTCTCAGGCCATCGCGAGAATTCTGGCGATCAAAGGTCGTAACTCCGACAAAGGACTTCCGGTGCTGATCGCCAGCCTGGAGCAGGCCGCCGCCCTGGTTGAGATCAACCCCATCTTCCGAGCGCTGGCTCAAGATTTCTGGCCCGGCGGCCTGACCATCGTCGCCCCGGCACTTCTGTCACAGCCCACCGCAATCCTCGCGCCGGACGGCACCATCGGCCTGCGAATCCCCGGGTCCGCATCGGTTCGCCGCCTCATCGAAGCCGCCGGCTGCCCGATCGTCGGCACCAGCGCTAATCGAACCGGCGAGCGACCCGTTCCCGACGCTACCTCGGCCTTCGAAGAGTTCGGCGACGAGGTGGATTACGTCTTGACCGGCCAGGCCACGGGCGCCGCCTCTTCCACCGTGGTCAGCGTGGCTCACGATCCGGCGCGAGTGCTAAGAGTCGGCGCGATCCTCCCGACGAAGCTGCAAGAGACAATCCCGAGCCTTGTGTCGCCGGACATCGTGGATTAGACCTCTCGACCGAAGGATCCGCCGCCGCGACGAGGTGATTCTTAGTTACCGTTGGGACGCGACGGATTCACCCACGATCAGCGATACGAACGGCCGTCCGGTGAAACCGGGTCGCGATGCGATCTTCGCCTGGGGTGGAATCCAGCGACGGCCCGTCATCGAAAAGGGCGACGGCGGCTACCTGACCGCGGGCTACGCCAAGGACGCCCTGTGGACGGTGCGACGCATCGCCGAGGCGAATGAAGTGGGCCTGAACACGGCCACGCCCACTTCCCGGGTACGGCCCTAATCCGCCTCGACCCGCACAACTCCTATCGTGACTTCACCGCCCTCAAGGCCCATAGTCTCCACGTGCATGCCCGGCTCGGGCGTTCCGGTCGTGACCTCCAAGGCCAGCACCTCACCGGCGATGTGCTCCTTAAACGCGGCCAGCACCGGCGCCACATCCTCGCCGGAGAGGGAGAGTCGGATTCGATCCGAGACGTCGAATCCGGCCTCGCGTCTGGCGTTTTGCACCGCGTGCACGATCTCCCGTGCCTTACCTTCCGTCTTTAGCTCGTCCGTCAACGTCAGCGAAAGGCCCGCCACCACCCCGCCCTCATTCGCCACCGCGTAGCCCTCCAGTTCCCGATGCCGGACGTCCAGGTCCTCCGGGCCGAGGTCGTGCCGCTCGCCGCCGACCTCGATCACCACCGATGCCCCGTTCTCGACCGCGGTTGCGCAGGTCGCCGGGTCCAGCCCCTCGATCGCTGCCGCCACCACACCCATCTGCTTGCCAAATCGCGGCCCCAGGCTCCGGTAATTAGGCTTAATTTCATGAGTCAACAACTCATGACCGCTCTCGACGAACCGCACCTCTTTGACATTGACCTCATCCAGAACCAGCTGCAGATGTTTCCTCACCGCATCCCGGTCGCTTGACTGAGACAGCCCGAGCACCAGCTCTTGCAGCGGTTGCCTGGTTTTCACTTCCGATTTCGCGCGCACCGCCCTGCCCAGCCCCACCACCCTTCGCACCGTTTCCATCTCCACTTCCAGCGCATCATCGACGAGGGCGTGATCCGCCAGCGGCCATTCGTTCAAAAAGACACTGTCGGGCGCGGTGGCATCGGCCTGTACAACCAGGTTCTGGTACATCTCCTCCGCCAGGAACGGCGCCAGCGGCCCCATCAGCTTCGCCAGCGCCACCAGCACCTCGTGCAGCGTCGCGTACGCCGCCATCTTGTCGTCGTCCGCCTGTGACTTCCAGAATCGCCGGCGGCTCAGCCGCACGTACCAATTCGACAGGTCGTCCCAGAACGTCTCGATCTGGTCCATGAGCGGATAGACCCAGTACTCGTCCAGCGATTTCTCGGCCTTGCCCAGCAACGTATGCAGCCGGCTGACGATCCAGCGGTCTAGCGGCGCCCGATCCGAAACCGCCGGTACCGGAGCTTTCGGATCGAACTCGTCCAACTCCGCGTAGGTCAGGAAGAAGACGTAAACATTCCACAATGTCAGCAGCTTCCGCACCACATCCTTCCCCGCGCCATATCCGAATCGCACGTTGGTCATCGGATTCGTGCCGGCATACATCCAGCGCGTCACATCCGCCCCCATCTCCCGCACCGCGTCGTCAAAGTCAATCGAATTGCCGAACGAGCGATGCATCGGCTCGCCCTTCTCGTCCATTACCTTTTCGTAAACGAACAGACTCTCGTATGGTGCGCGATCCTCAAGCGTCACGCTCATGAACAGCATCGAGTAGAACCACAGCCGGATCTGCTCCCGCATTTCCATCACGAACTCCGCCGGATACCACTTGTGCCAGGTCGTGTCCGGCTTCGACTGATCCTCATACATGTAATCGAGCGTCGCGAACGGAACTATTCCCGCGTCCAGCCAGCAATCCCCCACCTCCGGCACCCGCTCGACTTCGCCGCCACAATCAGGGCAGTGAATCCGCACTTCGTCGATCCAGGGCTTGTGCAGTTCCGGCAGCGAATCGACGATCGCCGGGTCCACCGCCAGCTCGCGTAACTCTTTCACCGAGCCCACCACCGTCACCTTCGTGCAATCCAGATTTTCGCAGCGGTAAAACGGCAACGGCAAACCCCAGTACCGCTTTCGCGATATCGCCCAGTCCCCCATGTTGTCCAGCCAGTCCTGCATCCGTTTCCCGGCCGATTCCGGCACCCAGTTCACCTTCGCCGCCGCCGCCTTCATCCGCGGCCGAATCTCGTCACAGGCCAGGAACCACTCATCCACGTAGGTGAAGACAATCTCCTCCTTGCACCGCCAGCAGACCGGATAGCGATGCACGTAGTCTCCAGATCCGAACAGCAGTCCCTTCTCCTCCAGCAAGTTCAGGATCAAATCCGTCACTTCCAGCACGTTCAGGCCTTCCAGCAGACCGAAGCCCTCCACATACCGGCCCTCGCCATCGATCGGCTTCACCACCGGCAGCCCCTCCTCTTTCCCAAGGGCGAAGTCCTCCACCCCCGATCCCGGCGCTATATGGACTATCCCCGTCCCCTCCTCCTCCGAAACCTCGTCCCAGCCGACCACCCGATGTTCTATCCCTGCCTGTGCCGGCAGCTCGTCCCACGGCCCCCCGTACCCCAGCCCGACCAACTCCGATCCCATCACCTCGCCCAGCACCTTGTGGCCGTCCGGTAATACCGTCTGCACCGTACCTTTAGACAGGTAATAAACCTCCCCACCGACCTCCGCCTTCACATAGGGCAACTCCGGATGCACCGCGCAGGCCACGTTGCCCGCCAGCGTCCACGGCGTCGTCGTCCAGACCAGCAGGTACTCGTTCTCCCTCTCGGCGATCGGGAAACGCAGCGTAACCGCCGTATGAGTCATTTCCTGGTAAGTGTCGGTCCCCACTAGCTCATGCTGCGAAAGCGTCGTCCCGCAACGGATGCACCATGGCATTACCCTGCCGCCCCGTTGCACCCAGCCGTGCTCGTTGCATTTGTTCAGAAACGCCCAGATGTGCTCGATGTTCGCGTCGCTGTGCGTGTAGTACGAGTTCTCCCAATCCATCCACATCCCTAGCCGCTTCGACTGCGCCGTTATTCGTTCCGAAAATCGATCCACCCGCTCCTTACACGCCCGCGAGAACCCGGCCAGCCCGTATTCCTCGATCTCCCGCTTCGAATTCAGCCCCAGGTCTCGCTCTACCTCCACCTCCACCCACAGCCCCTGGCAATCGAACCCATTCTGATAGCGCTGCGCGTAGCCCCGCATCGCCTTGTAACGTTGGTAGATATCCTTGTACGTCCGGCCCCAGGCGTGGTGGACGCCCATCGGATTGTTCGCCGTTATCGGCCCGTCAATGAACGAAAATGTTTCACCGTCGCGGTTCTTTTCGTTCAGCACGCGGAAGCTATCCCGCTCGTCCCACAACTCAACGATGCTCTCCTCAAGCTCATTGAAATCGGGGACCCGGGCCGGTCTTTTGAACATCCCTGCCCGCTACTCTTCTTCTACCGGCGGCGCGTCGGCGCGCGGCTTAACTTCCGGATCGTCCAGCGCGATCTCCACCCTGCGATTGATCCTGCCCTTGTTACTTCCTCCCAGAATCTTCACCCGTCCCACCTCACGCGTATTCGAGACGTGCGTGCCCCCATCGGCCTGAAGGTCGATCCCCTCAATTTCCACGATGCGCACGCGCTTCAAACCCTCCGGCAGCAGGCTGATCCGCGTCCGAATCAAATCCGGAATCTGCATCGCCTCCTCGCGTGGAAGTTCATAGGACTTCACCGGCGCGTCCTTGCCAACATCGGCATTAACCGCCGCGCCGATCTCCTCCAGCAAGTCCGCAACCCGCTCTCCCTCCAGCGCAAAATCCATCCTCCCCTTAGATCCGTCACCGGCTATGTTCGCGCCCGTCACCGCCGCTCCCCAGGTTCGGAACACCACCGCCGACATGATGTGCAACGCCGCGTGCAGCCGCATCAGGCGGTACCGGAGGTCCCAATCCAGGTAGGCCGTCACCACTTCCCCCACGGCCGGCGCCTCTCCCTCGATCTCGTGCGCGATATCGCCGTCCTTCTTGGACACCCCGACCACCCAACTCTTGCCACTCTCGCCTTCCAGAGTCCCTCGATCCGCCGGTTGCCCGCCACCGCGCGGGTAAAACGCGGTCTCGTTCAGATACACCAACGTCCCGTCCACCCCTATCACCGTGGCCTCGAAATTTTTCAGATATGCATTTTCGTAATAGAGGGTTCTCGCGCCCACCGCCATTGCTCCTCGCGTTCGATCGGGTAGTGCCGCGTCGCCACCGGCCGGCTGGCCACTCCAGCCTTTCGGTGGACTGGCGAGTCTCCCAGAGCCCGCTCCCGCATGTCAACGATTCGACCGCCGCTCGCCCCGAACCACCTATTCGAAATCCAGGTACTGGTCCTGAACCCAGCCATCTTCCTCCAGCTCAACCCACACCAGGTCGCCCTCAGGCGTCGACGCTCCCGTCAACTCCACAAATTCACCAAATGGAGCCACCCGCACAACCCCGAAATTTGTGGATGGCCCTCTGCGGATATTCAGCCCTTCATCAGCATTCACCCTCCCCCCCTCGCCGTTCGTCGTCGGCGTCACCGTCGCCGGCAGCGTGGCGGTGGGTTCGGGCGTCGGTTCCGGGGCGAGTGTCGGGCTCACCGCTGGCGTGTCCGCTGGCGCCACCCCGGCTTCCGGGGACTCACCACCCTCCAGCGCGGCCGGCGCCGGCTCGGCTACGGCCGCCCCATTTCCGGCGGGAACCCGCGCCACCGCTTCCGTGTCCCCAGGGCGATTAGAGAAATAGAAAGTAAGCAGCAATATCCCGGCGATAGGCACCAACAGTCCGGCCAGCACGCGTAGCAAGTTTTCCGCCCCGCTCCGCCCTGGTAGGCCCATTAAGTTTCTCCTGAGGCTTCACCCGCTCGGTATCCATAGTCCCGGATACGGGTCGGCTATCGCGCGCTAGTAGATCGACAGATATCGATCCAATTCCCATTGCGAGACCGACGTCAGGTACTCATCCCATTCCTGTCGTCTGCCCTCCAGGAACGCGTTGAATAATTCGTCCCCAAAAGTCTCCCGCACAAGATCGCTCTTCTCCGTCTCCTTGATCGCCCCTCCCAGCGAGTGCGGAAGCACTCCCAGAATGGAGTCGGAATCGTCTACCGAACTCATGTCGTAGAAACTTTCTACCGCTTCCGGCGGCAGATCCAGATCGCGCCGGATTCCGTCCAGACCGGCTTCCAGCATCACCGCGAACGCCAGATACGGGTCGCAAGACGGGTCCGGGCATCTCAACTCCACCCGGGTAGCTTTCGGACGTTGCGGGTTGATTCGCGGAATCCGAATCAGCGCCGACCGGTTCGTACGGCCCCATCCGATGTATACCGGCGCTTCGAAGCCCGGGACCAGACGCTTGTACGAATTGACCAGCGGAGCGATCACCGAGCAGAAACCCTGCACGTGGGCCAGCTGACCCGCCATGAACTGCCTCGCCAGCTTCGAGAGCCCCACCTCAGCATTTGCGTCGTAAAACGCGTTCTCCCCATCCGGGGTGAACAGGCTCTGGTGCGTGTGCATCCCGGAGCCGTTGTGTCCGCTCAACGGCTTTGGCATGAACGTCGCATACAGATCATGCTGCGCCGCCACCGCCTTCAGCGCGTACTTGAACGTAGTCGCGTTATCCGCCGTTTGCAGCGCCGCCCCGTACTGGAAATCGATCTCGTGCTGTCCCAGCGCTACCTCGTGGTGGCTCGTCTCCACCACGATGTCAAACGACTCCAGCGCGTTGATCATCGCGTTGCGCACGTCCGTCGCCGCGTCCGTCGAGTAATCGAAATATCCGCCTTCGTCATGTGGCGACGGGTGGATCCGACCGTTTTCCATCTTGAACAGAAAAAATTCAAGCTCCGGTCCGGTGAAGAACTCAAACCCCATCTCCCGCGCGTGCTCCAGCGCCCGCTTCAGCGCCCATCGCGGCGACATCCGCATCGGCTCACCGTCCGGCGTATACGTGTCGCAAATGAACCGCGCCACCTGCCCGTTCTCGTGCTCCCACGGCACCAGCGCATAGGTGGCCGGGTCGGGGACCAGGAACATGTCGCTCTCGTGTATCCGTGCAAATCCCTGAATCGAAGACCCGTCGAACCACGTCCCAAAATTCAAGCTGTCCGCCAGTTGCACAACTGGCTCCGTCACCGTCTTCACGTGTCCGGCTATGTCCGTGAACTGCAGGTTTACAAACTTGATCTGATCGCGTTCGACTCGCGCCAATACCGCTTCAATATCCGCCGGATCAAGTTGATAAGGCATATAGCACAACTCCTTCTCAAAAGGTCGCCGACGGTCCCCAAAAGCCCGCCGGGAGCACAAGTCTATTAAACCTCGCGGAACGGCGCATCTTGCGGGGATTTATCCAGTTGCCACCCGTCCGCGCGCAAACCGCCGGAATTTACCTCCCGCCGGGCAAGACTGCCTTCCTGCCTGGTCCAGCGGCAGCTTCCCGGGCTTTCCTAGCTTCGGCCCTTGCGCCCCCGACGACTCCGCCGCCGTCCTCGGTGTGACGAGCGCCCTCTCTTCTCCCCCGCCGGTCCGGCTGGTTTGTCTTCAGAGCCTGTGGCCCCCGGCGCCGTTCGCCCCGCCTGGCTATCTTCCAACCCGGCCAGAAACGCCGCCTCCGCGGGGGGGGGCGGCGGAAATATCTCCGGCGGCATCTCCGGCTCCACCACCACCGCCGCCTTCGGCTCCGGTATCTGGCCGCTTGTGTACATGTCGTGCTCGTACCGCAGGCAGCAGAGCAGCCGCCCGCACACGCCCGATATCTTCGCCGGGTTCAGCGGCAGGTTCTGATCTTTCGCCATCCGCACCGTCACGTTCCCCGGCTCTTCCAGCCACGTCGAGCAGCACAGGCTCAGTCCGCAGCGCCCCACCCCATCGACGATTCGCGCCCGATCCCGCGGGCCCACTTGCCGCAATTCAATTCGGGTCCCAAATTCCTCCGCCATATCCCGAGCCAGTGACCGGTAGTCAATCCGTTCCTCCGCCGAAATCTGAAACGTCAGGTTGGCGCCGTCCAGGCTGTACTCAGCTTGCAGCGGCACGATTGGTAACCTCTCCAGGCTCACCTTCTCCCGGAATCGGTCCAGCGCCCGCTCTCCCTGGCGCAGGTTGCTGTCCAGCTGGTCCTCATCCTCCGGGGTCCCCTTCCTGACCACCGCCTTCAATTCCGCCGCCAACTCCTCCTCCGCCAGTTCCGTCTCCGCCAGCACCACCCGTCCCATCTCCAGGTGATTCGACGTCTTCACCACCGCGTAATCGTTCACCTCAAAGCTAATGCCCGCCGGGTCGAAGTAATACAGCCGGCCGCTGCGTCTAAATCTGATACCTACTACGTTTGGCATGGGAGTCTTGGCTCGCCGCTTTCTGCCTACTTTTTCGCTCCGCTACAACGGAGCCGGGGGCGCCTTCACCGAAATCATCATGTCTTCCAACGTCGGCCGTACCAGCGTGTTCGCCGCCAGCGCCCGCATAGCCTTCCGGACAACCGACACATTCTGTACCCACGCCCCGACTTCCGACGGTGGCGGATGGTTCGCGGGGGCCGGCGACTCCGTCGCTCCCCACCCCCGTCTCGCCACCACAGCATAGTACCTCGCCAGCATGTTTAAGGCCTCCAGCGCCACCGTTCTATTCGAGGCCAGTCGGTCCACCAGCAGCACCCGCGCCGTAGCCGAACCTTCCAGCACCTCCTTCCAATCCTTCAGCATCGCTCGAAATTCCTCCAAGCGCTCGCTATTCGTAATCATCTCCACCGCCCAGCCCGCCATTCCCTCCGCGTATTCCAGCACCATCTCTTCGTCTTCCGCCGTCACCGTTCCCCGTTCGCGCAGCAACTTCCGCAACTCCTGCAGCTCCACCGGCCCCAGCGAAATCTCCACGCACCTGGAGACCACCGTCGCCGGCAGCAGGCTCAGCCGCGGCGTCGCCAGCAGCATCACCGTCCAGGGCGGCGGCTCCTCCAGCGTCTTCAGGAACGCGTTCGCCGCCTCCGCCGACATCAGCTCCGCCTGCGTCACTATTGCGACTTTGTACTTAGCTCCCGTCGCCGTCAGCGCCGACCGTCGATGAAATTCCCGCACCTGGTCAATTTGAATCCGTTGCTTATCGGGCCTTACCGATATTTCAACAACGTCAAAATCCTCCCTCGCCTCGATCCGGCGACACGGCCCACACACCTGACACGGCGGGTCCTCACCCTCGCAGTTCAGCGCCTTCGCGAACTCCCGCGCCAGCGTCGTCTTGCCACAGTGCGCCGGCCCCGCCAGGACATAAGCGTGCGCCACGCGGCCACGCCGAATCATTCCTTGCAGCAACCGCACCGCCCTCGCATGGCCCGCCACCCGCCACTCACTCATTTAGCAGTTCCTCGATCTCCTGCGTGTCAAATCGCACGCCCCGACTTTGTCACCGCCGCCGGCTATTCATGCCTCATATTTTGCCGTTCATAATCGTCCCCTTCCATCACCCACAACCACCCCTCTCGATTAGCTCGTCCCAATCCTGCGGGTTGAGGAACATTATCCCTTACTCGATTATCCCACCATGGACGGCCGTCGCGGTCCCTCTCCTGAGATTGGATACCCATCCACCTGGCGGATTCGGCGCCTGCGCCCTCACCGACCTTCAGTTCCTCGACGAATTCGGCAGGATCCCGCCCGAGCGGATGCACTTAACCGCCTGGGCCGATCTAAAGCCCGTCTCCGACAACGACACCTTCGAGTGCCGCCAGCAAAATCGGCGAGCATCCATCGTTGTCCTCTACCCCAATCTTCAGCAGGCCGAGGGCAGCGAATCCATCAACGACGGATTTCTCAGCCCCTAGGTCGCCCCCACTTCCGGTACCCCACTTACGGATGGATAATCGCCCCCACCACCCGGCCACACATCTCGGAGCGAGCTAAATGAGCAGCAAACTACTAATCGTTGTCGGCGCCGTCGTTTTTATCCTCGTAGCCGGCATCGGCGGACTCTTGTTCATCGGCACTTCCCTCGCTGGCGGCGCCTTCCTGCCGGTACCCGAGCGCGTCATCAATCTTTCCGGCGAAGGTGGGCACGGGGCAACCCCATCCAGGAGGAATTCGATCTAGAGCTCACAGGACGCCTCACCCCTATCGAAGACGGTCTTACCATCCTGTTGGCTGGCAAAACCGGCACCGACCTCGTCTCCACCGCGGGCAAAAACCAGCTCAAAGAGGACATCGCCGAGATGGTTGGAAAAATTGTCGAGCCTCACGTGATTGCCGTCTATTTCAACAGCTTCTTCATGCAGTAGGGCAAAACCATGGCCGCTGAAGGAAAAGTCTTATCACCGTCCTAAATTGATGCCTTACTCTCGGCGTTCTCCGACGATGACAGTGAACCTGAAGGTGAGCTCGGCGCTGCCACCCAGGTGCAGGTCGCGGCCCGACCGATCCCACAGAACGTCCGTATCTACGACTTTCGCCGCCCCAGCAAGGTTTCAAAAGAGCAACTACGAAGACTACATCTGCGAACTCGGCGAGCACGCCATGGTTAGCGTCGTCTCCTTGGAACCCCTCCCCGGCGCAATCATCTGGGAGATAGCCGAGGAAATCTCCTTCTCCTTCGTCGACCGCCTCCTCGGCGGCGAAGGCACAACCATCATCGAGACCCGTGAGTTCAGCGAAATTGAGATCGCGCTCATCAAGGGCGTCGTCCGTAACGGCCTCGGTTCCTACCGCGACGCCTGGAGCAATATCGCCGACATCGATCCTGCCCTTGAAGAAACCTACGTCGGGCCCCAGTATGTCCTGATCGCCCTGGCCACCGACACCGTCATGGTCGCGGTATTTGAAATTCGCATGAACAAAGAGACCAGCACCATGACCATGTGCATCCCCTACTCCGTCATCGAGCCCATCATCGGCAATCTCAGCACCCGCGCCCTGTTCGCCCCCAACCGCCACGAAGAACGCGGCACCAACTTGACCGCCCCAATTAATTCCCTCCAGAACGTGCGCGTAGGCTTCTCCGCTATTCTCGGCAGCGTGCAACTTGGGGTGTCCGACATCGTCGGGCTCAGAACCAGCAACGTGATCGTCCTCGATTCAAAGCGCGACAAGCTGATCCCCATCTTCGTGTCCGGGGAACAGAAGTGCACTGCCCGGCCTCGGACCAGCAGGAAGCACTACGCCGTTAAGATAGAAGAGGCTGCAAAGGACTATGAGGCGCCTCAGGATCTGATCGAAGCCATCATGAACGATGAAACCGCCGCCGTGAATTGGTAACAATGACTGAAGAAACTGAAACCTCAGCCCAGGAAGAAGAACTCGAGAGCGCCTTGGCCATGGCCGCCCAGGATGCCGAACCCCTGGACACCACCGCCATGCTCGGCGAAAACTTGGGTGACACCCCCGCAATCCGCCATGTGGAATTCGCCGCCACCGACGAAGGTGACGCCCAGAACCAGCAGAACATCGACCTCCTCCTCGATGTTCAGCTTGAACTCACCGTCGAACTCGGCCGCACCACCATGTCCATCCGCCACATTCTTGGCCGGGGTGCCGGCGCCATCGTCGAATTGCAGAAGCTCGCCGGCGAGCCCGTCGACACCGGCGAAATCGTCGTTGCCGACAATAATTTCGGTATCCGCATCGCAGATATACTGGAATCCGAAGAAGCGAATAGAAGCCCTGACTTGAGATGAAGCGCCAGTTTTCGAGCTGGACTTCCGGTCTTAGCCGCCGGTCCCCTGGCGTCTCCGGCGGCCGGGCTGGTCCTTGGGCTAGCTTCCCCTCCGGTCGACGCCACCAGTCCTCTCTCTGGTCCAGCGGCTGGCTCTGGCTCGCGGTCTTCATTGGCGTTTTGCTCATCTTTGTCACCGTCGCCCTCTCCACTGTCAGCCCGACCTCCGTCGTCCTTCCCGACGGTTCACCCGATACCCGCGTCGTCGACCCCACCCTCACCACCCGTCCTGACACCCCCATCGTGCCTCTGCTATTCGACATGGTGTGGAAACTCGGACTCGTCGCCGGTCTCATCGTCATCACCGCCTGGGTTCTGCGCTTTCTGCGGGCACGATTCGGCCTTTTCGATCAGCCCGTCCAATCGTCATCTTCGTTCACCGTCCTCGACACCGTGACCATAGGCCCCGATCAGACCATCTATACCCTCGACTTGGGTCACCGCATCCTGGTGATCGGCGCCACCAGCGCGGGCCTCACCAACCTCAGCGAAGTTGACGACCCCGACGAAATTCGCTACTTGCGCCGTCGCTCCGGCGCCCTCCCCTCCGAATTTGAAGACGTGCTTGCAGGCGCCGATCAGGGCGATGCCCCCACCAGCGCGCCATCCCCATCTCAGCCCATCCCCCCGGACCATGACAGCGAACCCTCACCCTTTCAGGACGTCGCCGAGCGCCTTCGCGTTCTGGCCGAGAGCCCGACCCCGGCTGCCGGCTCCGGGGAATCGAGCGAGCCTGATAACTCCTAGCCTCGGGAAGATCCGCGACGCTGCGAAGGCCCCCGGCTTGATTAGCCCTCGAATCCGCCCCGCCGCGACCTCCTCTTTCTTGCTCTCGCCATCCTCAGCCTCATCCTCCTGAGCGCCTGCGAACTCACCGAGCAAGCCGGTCCTCGCCGGCGGCCAGCCCATCCTCCTCTGCGCCCAGCAGGTGCACCCTAGCGTGCGGAACATGACCCGCCGTCGAACCCCCATGTAGTGCTCGCCTATACTGAAATATCCTCCGACGCCAGCGTAGCCACTGAAGGCGTGATTAGAATCGACCGATGAGGATTCAGAAGTTCGCCGCCAAGGACATGCCCGACGCCATGCGGCAAATCCGACGCGAAATAGGGCCTGAAGCCATCATCCTGCATCAGCGCCAGTTCCGCGACGGCGGCTTCTGGAAGACCTTCAAGCGTCCCGGGGTCGAAGTCCTCGCCGCCGTCAACACCGACCTTCCCGCCACCCCTCCCCTCCAGCGGCCTCAAATTCGGCCCGTCCGCCAGCAGTCCCGGCCCAGCGACAACCAGGCCCTGGTCGATATCCAGCGCACCGTCGGCGAAGTCCACGAAGCCATCGCTCGCCTCGAGACCATGACCGAGCTCCCCTCCCAGGTCAGCTATTTGGGCGAGAATCTCGCCCAAATCTACCAGAATCTGCTCCATCAGGAGGTCACCCGCGAGCTCGCCCACAACCTCGTCCACCAGGTATTCAAAGAGCTCAGCCCGCAGGCGCTCGAGAACGAACCCACCGTCCGCAGCCAGGTCAAGGCTCAGATGGAGCGTCAGCTCCGCGTCGTCGATCCCCTGCGCGTAGTCCCCGGCAAAACCCGCACGATCTTCGTCATCGGCCCCACCGGAGTCGGCAAAACCACCACCCTCGCCAAGCTCGCCGCCAACTTCGCCCTCAACGAGCAACGCCGCGTCGCCCTCCTCACCACCGACACCTATCGCATCGCCGCCATCCCGCAGCTTCGCACCTACGGCGAAATCATGGGCCTCACCCTCGACGTCGCCTATTCCCCATCCGAGCTCCAGGACCTCGTCCTGCGCCACCAGGACAAAGACATCGTTCTCGTCGACACTCCCGGTCGCAGCCAGCACAACCAGCCGATGCTTGAGGAGATGGTCGATTTCATGCGCGCAGTTCCCTCGCGCACCCTGTACCTCGCCGTAAGCGCCGCCAGCAAATACCGCGACATGCTCGATGTAGTCAACCACTTCGGCACCGTCTCCATCGACGGCATCATCATCACCAAGCTTGACGAGACCGTTAGTTTCGGCCCCATCCTCAACCTCGCCTCCGAAGTCGGCCTGCTCCTCGCCTATTACACCAATGGCCAGGATGTCCCCGCGGACATCGAAATAGCCGATTCCCGCCGGATCGTCGACCTTATTCTCGATCAGGTCCCAGCCTCTGCCCAAGGCTCCGGCCTCTGACCATATCCGATCAGGCCGCTGACCTTCGCTCCCTCGTCGGGGTCGGCGACGAAGTCGAGGTAAAAGACGCCCGCGTCATCGCCGTAACCAGCGGTAAAGGCGGGGTTGGCAAATCCACCTTCGTTGCCAACCGCGGTGTCCACTACGCCGCTAGGGCTCAACGTCATCGTCGTCGATGGCGATATAGGCCTCGCCAACATCGATCTGCTCGTCAACCTCGATCCCCAGTTCAACCTAAACCACGTCGTCCAGGGCGAGAAACGCCTCGAGGAAATCATCGTCACCGGCCCGTACGGGCTCCAAATCATCCCCAGCGCCTCCGCCATCATCAAAGTCATCTGGCAGCAGGCCGGACCCCACAATTTCAAACTCGTTGTCAACCAGGCCCGTAGCCGCGACGCCGCCGATTCCGCCCCTCTCCAGCTCCGCTCCGTCGCCCGGCGATTTCTCAAGCTGGAAATCGAAGACATCGGCTTCCTGCCCGCCGATGAAAACGTCTCTTGCTCTGTGCGCAACCAGGAACCGCTGGTCCTCGCCCACCCCGCACCCCCACCACCCGCGCCCTCGACCAACGCCGCGCCACCGTCAAAGAAACCGATGAAACCGATCATCCACGGCGAAGACCAATTCCGCACTCCCGGCGGCTCCCGTAGCCAGGGCGACGGCGATGCCGGCTCCCCTACTGACCAGGCATCAACGCCCACCGCCACCGCCCCAGTCGACGGCGTTGGCGAAAACATCGATCTGCGCGGTTAATATTTGGACGCCGCGCCTCCGTCGCGTGATCACTGGGAGTTAGATGGACCCTGTACTCACACTCATTTGTCTACTGGCCATGAACGCCGCCATCCTGTACTGCTACTTCTGGATTCGCAGCATCTCCCTCAAAGTCGACCGCCGTGGCCTCGATGTTCGTCTCGAAGAGCTTGAAAGCAGTGTTCGCGAAACCACCCGCTGGCTCGAAACCGCCTCCGGTCAGATTCGCGAAGACCTCGAAAACCGCACTAGCGCCCTCAAGAACATGCTCGAAGATGCCGAGAATACAACTGTGTCATCCCGCCCCCGGGCAGACCACACGGCAGCTCAACCCACGCAGAGCTCACCAGTCTCCACCGACCTTGAACCGCCAACCGCACCCGCCGACCTCTGGCCAGCCGCCATGGACACAACCGTCGATCCCGCCGGCGACCCCGATTTCAGCCATCAAGAAGACGTGCCGCTGGCTCTTGAAATCGCCGAACCCGCTCCCGCCCCCGGCGCCGGCGATCGCCGCGCCCAGATTCTTCAGCTCGCCGATCAGGGCCTCGAACTCGCCGAAATTGCCCGGCAGCTCAACACCTCTCGCGCCGAAGTTGAGCTCATTGTTTCCTTCCGGAGGCCCCGCTAGGCGCAGTTCCCGCCCGCTGGTTTACCTCACATGATCGGGGGGACTACCCCGCTGTCTCCGCCATGGCCGCCATGATGGCCGAGCAGCAGATCATCGGCAATAACCTCGCCAATCTCAACACCATTGGCTACAAGCAAGACATCCCCCAGGAAACCGAATTCGAGCGCATCCTCTTCAACGCTCTCGTGCCCCGCTCCGCCCTCGGCAAGATGTCCGAGGCCACTGGCCCCGTCGGCCGCATCGACACCGGCGTCGAACTGCTTCCCACCGACCTCGATCTCACCACCGGCCCCATCGCCCCCACCCACCGCCCCCTCGACCTTGCTCTTCCCAACAGCGGATTCTTCCGGGTGCTCGACTCCACCGGCCAGCCCATCTACACCCGGGCCGGCACCTTTCTCCGCGACAGCAACGGCACCCTCGTAACCCCCCAGGGCGAAAGCCACACTGGCATCGACGGCGACCCCATCACCCTGGGCCCCGGCGCCGTCGTCACCCGCGCCGATGGTAGTATCTATCTCAACGATCAGCTCGTCTCCAGCACCGCCATCATGGACCTCCCCGACGGAGAAGCTTGGCACAAAGTTGGCCTCCTACACTTCGTGCCCCACAATCCCGAAGCGGAGCCCGAGCAGTTCGCCAGCCCCGGCCTGCTACAGGGCTTCCTAGAACAATCCAACGTCGACCCCGACAGCCAGGTTGTCGAGATGATGTCGGTTCTCCACATTTACGAAGCTGCCCAGGCCACCCTCAGCATGACCGATGAATCCATTTCCCAGGCCGTCCACGAAGTCGGACGAGTACGGTAAACAGCCCATGCTTCCCCTATTCCAGACCTCCTGCACCGGCGCCGAAATCACCTTCATCAATGGCCTTGGCGGCTGTCCCGATTGGAAACGCTTCCTCTATCGCGTCGATCCCGATCAGATTCCCATCGCCGTACTTGAGAACCTCGGCAATCCCGCCATCTCCCTCTCCGTTATCGATCTTTTCCTCGTCAAATTCGACTACGTCATCGACATGTCCGAGGCCGACCGCCTCCTTGTCGAACTCGAAGATGCCGACGCCGCCGCCGTGCTCACCATACCCGTCATCAAGCACTAAACCCACCCTTGTAACCGCCAATTTGGTCGGTCCTATTGTGATAAACTGCCGCACGAATAAAGCGTGTCAGCTTGTCCTTGACAACCCCGAGTATTCAGTCCGGCAACTCGTATATTCCGAGACTGCCGAATAGGGCGGCAACCGGGTAGGAACGAGCGCTGCAGGCACGCCGGCCAACGGCCCCTTGCACGGAGGCGCGATGCTGATCCTCACCCGCAAGATTGACGAATCCATCGTCATCGCCGATCACATCACCGTTACCGTCCTTGAGATCAGCGGCGAGCGCGTCAAAATCGGCATCGACGCCCCCCGCGACGTCGTCATCCTCCGCCAGGAGCTACAGGAACAGGTCCGTCAGGAGAACATCGAAGCCGCCGCCGCCGCTGACCTCTCCGAAGTTTCCCGCCGTCTCAAAGAACTCTCCGACCAGGACTGATCCCACCGCTCCCACCGCCCTAGCCGCCTCCCCTCACTCCTTGCGGTTGTCCAGGTAAGCCTCCATAAACGCCACTAACTCATCATCATCGACCGAGTTCATCTTCAGTATTTTCCCCCACGCAGTCGCCGCGATCCGGGTGTTCTCCATCGCCGGTCCCGGCGCCAGCACCACATTGCGACCCGCATAGCGTCCCACGATCGCCTCAAGCTGCTCCACGATCTCCCCACACCCCTCCGACCGCCGGTCACAGCCATACTGAATCACCAGCCCGCCCTCCGCCAGATTCGCCACCTGCACCTCATTGGCGATCGGCTCCGCATGCACACCCCAAGTCGCTCCCTCCCGGGTGCGCGCTCCCGATGTCGGCGGGATCGTCACATACGGATCGTGCATATCCCACGCCTCATCCAGCACCAGCTCTTCCCTGATCGCCGTATCGTCCCCCGGCGGCGCCGTCTGAATCCGATTAAATACGATCCACTCCACCGGCAGCAGCCCCACCGCCACGATCGCAAACAGAATCAATCTCCCCCGCCCGATCTTCAATCCCTGCTTGCGACCCTTAGGCGGTGGTGGCAGGCTCTCCACCGTCACCTTCGCCGGGCCTTTCGCCCGCCGTCGCCTTCGTCTCGGCATTCCTACCGTCCGTTCACAGAAATGGAGTCGCCGTACCACAGCTCGGAAATGGTATACTCACCGACAGAAATCTGTCGGGCGGCCCGTTCCATCGCGGCCGTCGGCGATCCCTGCGGGCCCGCCCTTGCGCGCCTCTTATCGTTTGGAAATAGTACTTGCCCTCTACCGCCGATCCGAAAGTGATGAAGAAACTCCGCGATCACGACGACGACACCGGCTCCGCCGGTGTCCAGATCGGCCTGCTCACCGCCCGCATCAAGCACCTCACCGAGCACCTCAAAACTCACAAACACGACCACCACACCCGTCGCGGCCTGCTCCAACTAGTTGGGCGACGCGGCGGTCTCCTGCGCTACCTGCGCAAGCAGAATGCCGACAAATACAAGGAGGTAATTAAAGTTCTCAAACTCCGCGGGTAACCCGGAGTCCGTTCCAATCCCATTCGTGGCCGCCCCACTGATTTACCAAATTGCACATTTTTCTGTGCGGCCACCACCATTCGGTCAGTTGACGATGGAGGAGAGAAGAAGCCCGGAAGCGAGCCCCACCCGGTTCGACCCCGTACTTCTTCGCTCTTCCCGCCGCGGCCGAGGAAGAGATACACATGCTTGCATCAGTTGAAGCCACCCTGGGTGGTCGCACTCTCCGCCTGGAGCACGGCCGTTTGGCCGGGCAGGCCGGCGGCTCCGTAACCGTTCACAGCGACGACAACGTCATCCTCTGCACCGCCTGCATGGCCAGCCGGGCCCGGGAAGGAATCGACTTCTTCCCCCTGTCCGTCGACATCGAGGAAAAATCCTACGCCGCAGGACGCATCCCCGGATCCGTCCTGCGCCGCGAGGCCCGTCCCCCCGACAGCGCCATCCTGGCCGCCCGTCTCACCGACCGTCCCCTCCGGCCTCTATTTCCCAAGGGGATGGCCAACGACGTCCAGATCATCAACACCATCCTCTCCACCGACCAGGACACCCACACCGACGTCCTTGGCATCGTGGGCGCCTCCGCCGCCCTCACCATCTCCCCCATCCCCTTCGGCGGCCCCATCGGCGCCGTCCGCGTCGGCATTGAAGGCGACAACTTCGTCACCAATCCCAACCGAACCTTCCTTGAGGAAAATCCGGCCCTCGACCTCATCGTCGTCGCCAACGCCGACGGCATCGTCATGCTCGAGGCCGGCGCCATGGAAGTCGACGACAACCGCATCGGCGACGCCATCGAGTACGGCTTCCGCGAAGCTCAGATCACCATCCAACTTCAGCTCGATCTGCAAAAGCAGGTCGGTCAGGACAAGATCGAGCCCATAATTCGCAAGTACCCGGACCAGCTCCTTGGCGTAGTCACCGACCGCGCCCGCGACGACGTCCGCGCCGCCGTCATGCTCACCGACTCCGACGAGCATTCCGCCAAACGCGACTCCATCCAGGCATCCGTCGTTGAAGCCATCGCCGGCGACGAATACTCCGAGAAGGATGTCAAAGCCGCCCTCTCCGACGTATTCAAAGCCGAAACCCGGCGCGCCATCCTCGAGGATGGGCACCGCCCCGACGGCCGCGCCGCCGACGAGCTCCGCGATCTCTCCGCCGAAGTCGGCGTCCTTCCCCGCGTCCACGGCACCGGCCTGTTCCAGCGCGGCCAAACCCAATGCCTCTCCGTCGTCACCCTTGGCTCCGGCCGGCAGGAGCAGCGCATCGGGCTCGACAACTTCGGCATTCAGGAGCCCAAGCGCTTCATCCATCACTACAACATGCCGCCCTTCGCCTCCGGTGAGGCCTATCCCATGCGCGGACCGCGCCGCCGCGAAATCGGCCACGGTCATCTCGCTGAGCGCGCCCTGCGGGCCGTCCTTCCCTCCAAGGAGGACTTCCCCTACGCCCTCCGGGTCGTCTCCGAGATACTTTCCTCCAACGGCTCCACTTCCATGGCCGCCACCACTGCCAGCAGCCTGGCCCTCATGGACGCCGGCGTCCCCCTGGCCGGCTCCGTAACCGGCATCTCCATCGGCGCCATCATCGAAAGCGACGACAAGTACGTCATCCTCACCGACATCCAGGGTGCCGAAGATCACTTCGGCGACATGGACTTCAAAGTCGCCGGCACCGCTAAGGGCGTCACCGCCATCCAGCTCGATATCAAGATCTCCCACATCAGCATGAAGCTCGTCCGCGACACCATCGTCCGCGCTCGCGAGACCCGGCTGAAGATCCTGGAAGTCACAGACGCCGCCATCAACTCGCCCCGCGAGAACGTCGGCGAATTCGCTCCCAAGGTCTTCACCCACAACATCGATCCCGGCAAGATCGGCGAGATCATCGGCCCCGGCGGCAAGATCATCCGCCGCATGCAGACCGAGACCGAAACCGAGATCGACGTCTCCGAAGAGGGCTTCATCACCGTCATGGGACCCTCGCTCGAAGGCGCCCAGCGTGCCGTCCAGATGATCAAGGACATCACCGGCGACGTTGAGATCGGCCGCACCGTCATGGGCCACGTCGTCCGCATCATGGACTTCGGCGCCTTCGTCGAGATCGCCCCCGGCCGCGACGGCCTCGTGCACATCTCCCAGCTCGCCGAGCATCGCGTCAATCGCGTCGAGGACATCGTCTCCGAAGGCGACGAAATCATGGTCAAGATCATGGAAGTCGACGACCGCGGCCGCATCAACCTCTCCCGTCGCGCCGTGCTCGAAGAGCGTGGGGTTGGCGACGGTGGTGGTGGTGGCGGGTCCGACGATTCCGGAGATCGCCGCCCACCCCCGGGCGGCGGCGACGGTGGACGTCGTGACGAAGGCCGCGGTGGCGATCGTGGTGGCCGGCGGCCGCGCCCCCGCGGCGGTCGCGACCGCCACTAGCGAGACCATCGTGCGCGTGCTTGTCTGCGGAGCTGCCGGTCGTATGGGCCGGCAGGTCACGCAGGCCGTCGTTGCCGAGTCCGATCTCGATCTGGTCGGCCTCTGCGACGTGCGTGACATCCCGGACGACATCCGCCAGGACGCGCCCGGCGCCGCCTTCGGCTCCGACCTGGCCACCCTCATAGGTGAGTCCTCACCCGAGGTCATGGTCGACTTCACCGACGCCTCCGCCGGTACCGCCAACATCCTCGCCGCCATCGACGCCGGCGTTTCCCCCGTGGTCGGCACCACCGGCTTCTCCCCCGGCGACCTCGACGAGATCGCCGCCCGCGGCCGCGCCGCCGGTATCGGCGCCTTCATCGCCCCCAATTTCGCTCTCGGCGCGGTCATGCTCATGCGAATGTGCGAAACCGCCGCCCCCTTCTTCGACCACATCGAGATCATCGAGCTTCATCACGACAAGAAAATCGACGCCCCTTCCGGCACCGCCTTCCAGACCGCCCGCATGATCGTCGACGCCCGCGGCAAGCCCGCCGTCGACGTTCCGACCGAGAAGTTCACCCTCGACGGCGTCCGTGGCGGCGACTACCAGGGCGTCAAGATCCACTCCATCCGCCTGCCCGGGCTCGTCGCCCATCAGGAAGTCATTTTCGGCGGCCTCAGCCAGACCCTCACCATCCGCCACGACTCCACCAGCCGCGAATCCTTCATGCCCGGCGTTCTCCTGGCCATCCGCAAAGTGCGCTCGCTCGATGGGCTTGTCGTCGGACTTGACAGCCTGCTATTCAATTAGCTGGATGTATCGACCCATATGAACATCGGAGATAACCCCAGTGGCTGATCCCGTCGTTGCCGTCCTTGGAGCCACCGGCGCCGTCGGCGGCGTCGTGCTCGACGTACTCGCCGAGCGCGACTTCCCACTCCGCGAGCTGATCCCCCTGGCCAGCAGACGCAGCGCCGGCAAGACCATCACCTTTCGCGGTGACAAACTAACCGTGCGCGAAGCCACTCCGGACGTCTTTGCCGGCATCGACCTCGTCCTGTCCGCCGTCGGCGCCACCGCCAGCCGCGAGCTGGCCCCCCATGCCGTCAAAGCCGGCGCCGTCGTCATCGACAAGACCTCCGCCTGGCGCTACGACGACGACGTGCCCCTCGTCATCCCCGAGGTCAACCCCGGCGACATCGACTGGCACCACGGCATCATCTCCTGCCCCAATTGCTCCACCATCCAGATGGTCATGGCCCTCGCCCCCATCGAGCGCGCCTACGGCATCCAGCGCGTCATCGCCTCCACCTACCAGTCCGTCTCCGGCGCCGGCGCCGCCGCCATGCAGGAGCTCACCCGCCAGACCGCCGCCGTCGCCGCCGGTGAGGACCCCACCGTCGAAGTCCTACCCCGCCAGATCGTCCACAACGTCGTTCCCGAGGTCGAGTCCTTCCGCCCCGAGGACGGATACACCTCCGAAGAGTGGAAAATGGCCGCCGAGACCCGCAAGATCATGCACCTGCCCGATCTTCGAATTTCCGCCACCTGCGTGCGCGTGCCCGTCTACCGCGCCCACTCCGAAGCCGTGACCATCGAATGTACCCGCCCCGTCGATCCCGACGGCGTCCGCAAAGTACTTTCCGAGTTTCCCGGAGTCACCGTCGTCGACGACATCGCCGCCAGCTCCTATCCCACCGCCCTCGACGCCGGCGGCAACGACGAAGTATGGGTCGGCCGCATCCGCCGCGACACCTCCGCCGACAACGGCATCGTCATGTGGATAGTCTCCGACAACCTCCGCAAAGGCGCCGCCACCAACTCCGTCCAGATCGCCGAGCTACTCTCGTTCTGACTCCGCCGGACTATGGATCGGTCCTCCGACTGCCGTTAAAATGCTCCCAAAGCGCGGCCGCCGCGATAAGCTGGCGGCCACGGATCGAACTGCTCAGTACGCACTCCGGTCAAAATGTCCCGGGTTGGAGTTACCAGGTACGGCCCCTCCCCCGACGGACTAGAGACCGCTCAATCGCAGATCGGCACGCTTAGGCAGTGGGAGGCCTGAAGATGCTCGAATTTGGCAGACTCATCACCGCTATGGTCACGCCCTTCAAGGAAGACGGCAGCCTGGATCTTGAAACCTACGGACGTCTCGTCGAAGGCCTCATCGACGCCGGCAACGACTCCCTCCTCGCCACCGGCACCACCGGCGAGTCCCCGGTCCTCACCGAATCCGAACGCGCCGATCTCTACCGCGCGGCCGTCCGCGCCGCCGACGGCCGCGCCCGCATCATCGCCGGCACCGGCGGCTACAGCACCGAAGAGAGCAAGCACCTCGCCCGGCTCGCCGCCGACTGCGGCGTCGACTGCCTTCTCCAGGTCGCGCCTTACTACAACAAGCCCCCCCAGGCCGGCCTGTACGAGCATTTCCGCGAAATCGCCGAAGCCACCCCCCTCCCCAACATCCTCTACAACGTCCCCAGTCGCACCGTCACTAACATCGACGCCTCCACCGTCGCCGACCTCAGCCAGATCGACAACATCATCGGCATCAAAGAGGCCAGTGCCGATCTCGACCAGATCGCCGAGATCATCCGCACCGCCCACCCCGATTTCATCGTCTACAGCGGCAACGACGCCGACACCCTCCCGATGATGGCCCTCGGCGGCGTCGGCGTCATCAGCGTCGCCAGCCATGTCATCAGCGGCAACATCCGCCGCATGATCGACGCCTTTTTCGACGGCGATCTCGAAACCGCCCGTCGCCTGCACCTCCAGTCCCTTCCGCTCTTCAGGGCCCTCTTTCCCGCCGGCTGGAGCAATCCCATCGCCGTCAAAGCCGCCCTCAACATCGGCGGCTTCCCCATCGGCGCCCCCCGCCTCCCCCTCGTCGAATTTCCCGCCGACATGACCCGCGACCTCGCCTCCGTCTTGGAGGGTTACCAGCTCGACGCCTTCGTCCGCGCTCCGGCGGTGATCAACTGATCCGCTCAACGCCCGCACGGCGAATGCGCTCCACCGATCCGGCGACACCCGACCTTCGGAGATCCCTTGCCTGACACCCTCGCCGACATCGCCGCCGAGGTCACAGTCTGCCAGCGCTGCCCTCTCGCCGCCACCCGCACCAACGCTGTCCCCGGCAACGGCGACCCCTCCTCCCCCTACCTCTTCATCGGCGAAGCCCCCGGCGCCCACGAAGACGCCCAAGGCCTGCCTTTCGTCGGCAACGCCGGCAGCGTTCTCAACCGCCTCATCGAGGGCATCGGCCTGCAGCGCGAAGAAGTCTTCGTCACCAACATCGTCAAATGCCGGCCTCCCGACAATCGCGATCCCGAGCCCGCCGAAATTGACGCCTGCTCCGATTACCTGCGCCGCCAGATCGAGGTCATGGACTCCGACGCCATCATCACCCTGGGCCGTTTCTCCATGAACCATTTCCTCCCCGGCGAGCGTATCTCCCGCATCCACGGCAGTTCGCACGTGGTCGACGACCACGTAATCATTCCCATGTACCATCCCGCCGCCTCCCTACACCAGCCCAGCCTTGCCCAGACCCTCACCGACGACTTCCGCCAGATTCCCGTCGTGGTGGCCGCCGCCCGCGAGCAGGCCACCTCCAATCCGACCCCCGATCCCGCATCTTCCCCCGAATCCACCCCGCCCCCGGATCCCGCCACTTCGCCGGATACCGAACCCGAATCAGACTCCGACAACCTGCGCCAGATGACCCTTTTCTAACAATCATTTATATGCACTTCACAACAGAAAGATTTCAAAAACCCAATGGCTAATCCCAGCGCGGACACCGTCCGCATAATCCCTCTCGGCGGACTCGGCGAAATCGGTCGCAATTGCACCGTCTTCGAAACCGCCAACGACGCCGTAATCGTCGATTGCGGCGTCATGTTCCCCGACGCCGAGATGCTCGGTGTCGACCTCGTCATCCCCGATTTCACCTACATCCGCGAAAACGCCGACCGTTTTCGCGGCATCGTCATAACCCACGGCCACGAGGACCACATCGGCGGCCTCCCCTATCTCCTCCGCGACGTCAACCTGCCCATCTACGGCACCAAACTCAGCCTGGGCCTCATCAGCTCGCGGCTTAAAGAGAACGGTCTCCTGGACAAGACCGTTCTCCACGAAGTCACCCACGGCGAGCCCATCCAGTTCGGCGAGATCGAGGTCGAGACCTTCCACGTCTGCCACTCCATTCCCGACGGTATGGGCGTCGCCCTCAAGACCCCCGCCGGCGTCATCGTCCACACCGGCGACTTCAAATTTGACCACACCCCGGTCAACGATCTCCCGCCCGATTTCCAGACCCTCGGCAAGTTGGGCCGCGAAGGCGTGCTCGCTCTCCTCTGCGACAGCACCTACGCCGACCGCCCCGGCTACACCCCCTCCGAGCACGGCATCTACGCAAGCTTCGACAACCTCTTCGCCGAAGCCAGCGGCCGCATCATCATGTCCACCTTCGCCTCCCTAATCTCCCGCATTCAGCAGATCATCGACGTGGCCCATGACTACGGCCGCAAAGTCGCCGTCGTCGGGCGCAGCATGGAACGCAATGTCCCCATGGCCATCGACCTCGGTTATCTCCATGTTCCCGAAGGCATCCTCGTCGACAAGAACGACATCGACCGCTACCCCCACGAGCAGATGGTAATCATCTGCACCGGCAGCCAGGGCGAGCCCACCGCCGCCCTCACCCGCATCTCCAACGACGACCATCGCCAGATCAAGCTCGTCCCTGAAGACACCGTCGTACTCTCCTCCACCCCCGTCCCGGGCAATGAAGAACACGTAAATCGCACCATCAATCGCCTCTTTCGGCGTGGCGCCAATGTGATCTACGAAAAGCTGATGCCCATCCACGTCAGCGGCCACGCCAGCCAGGAGGAGATCAAACTCCTCTACGGCATGATCAAGCCCAAATACCTCATCCCCGTCCACGGTGAATACCGTCATCTCGTCCAGCAGTCCCGCCTCGGCGCCTCCGTGGGCATCCCCCGCGATCACACCATCATCGCCGAGTCCGGGGACGTCATCGAGCTCACCGCCGACTCCCTCGAAAAAGTCGACCACATCTCCGCCGGCTACGTTTACGTGGACGGCCTTGGCGTAGGCGACATCGGCGACGAGATTCTCCGCGATCGTCGCCGTCTGGCCGACGACGGCGTTCTCATCGTCGCCATTACCGTCGACCGTCGCACCGGCGAGCTCCTCTCCGAGCCCGACCTTATCTCCCGCGGTTTCGTCGATGGCGACGGCTCCGAGAAGATGCTCAACAAGGCCGCCGGGATCCTCGCCGCCGAGATTCGATCCCATATTGTGGAGGAGCCGGACTGGACATATCTGCACAACAAGGTTAGAACTACCCTGGGGAGGTACCTGTTCGCCCAGACTAGGCGCCGGCCAATGATCTTGCCGGTGGTTACAGAAGTCTGATAATGGGCGTCGGGCGTCGCATTGTGCGACCGCCAAATAGGAGCCTCCTTGCCCCACCAGAAAACCAGCCCCGGGCGTAACTCCCTCCGCCGTTCCAGCTCCCCCGACACCTTCGTCTGGGTCAGCCGCGGGCTCGCCGGCGGCCTCGCTCTCCTCAGCCTTATCGGCTTTCTCGGCCTGATCAGCCTCGACGGCGTCGTCTCCGGCGCCATCGGCATCGCTTTCACCGATCTCTTCGGCCGCTCCGCCTGGCTCGCCATGCTCGTTCTCTTCGGCCTCGGCTCCGGCGCCCTCCTCGGCAGCATCTTCGGCCGCGACTTCATCTCCGGCGCCAACTCCGTGGCCGGCCTCCTGTTCATCATCGCCATCGCCGCCCTGATACACCTCTCCAGCGGTCTCGAGGGACAGCCCTCCGGCCCCGCTGGCGGCGGCATCATCGGCTACCACGTCGGCTGGAATCTCCAACGCGCCGTCGGCGGCTTCGGAGCCTTCATCCTCCTCATTCTCACCGTCATCGCCGGGCTCACGTTCTCCCTGCGGCTGCCGCTCGTTTCCGTACGCAACGTTCGCCTGGTCGGGCGTTGGGCCATCGCCGCCGCCCTCTGGGTTGGCCGGCGCACTTTCCGGTTCATAGATCGACTCGAATCCCGCGGCGTCGGCGAGGCTCCCACCGGCGAAACCTCCTCCGCCCCCCAAAAATCGGCCCACGCTCAACCCGACGAAAAATCCAACGGCTGGGAGCAGCAGCCTCTCCTCAAGATCAAAAACACCACCCCCACCACCAACGGCGCCTCCAGCGGCCGTGACGCTCCCACCGCTTCCGGCCCGTGGCAACTGCCCGGCCTGGAGCTCTTCGACCCGGTCGCCGACCGCGAGCGTGTCTCACCCGACGAAATCGAAGAAAACGCCGCCATCATCGAGTCCACCCTCGCCAGCTTCGGCGTCGAGGCTCGTGTCGTCGAGGCCGTCCCCGGTCCCGTCGTCACCCAGTACTGCCTCAGCCCCTCCGCCGGCGTCAAAGTGGCCCGCATCAATTCCCTCAGCAACGACCTCGCCCTCGCCCTCTCCGCCCACAGCGTCCGCATCGAAGCTCCCATCCCCGGCCGCCCCTACGTCGGCCTCGAATTTCCCAACCGCAACCCCGCCACCGTCTCCATGCGCGAGATGCTCGATACCCCCGAATTCGCCGACTCCCCCGATCCCCTCGCCATCGCCCTCGGCAAAGACGTCGCCGACGAAGCCCGCGTCCAGTCCCTCTCCACCATGCCCCACCTCTTGATCGCCGGAGCCACCGGCGCCGGTAAATCCGTCTTCCTCAACTCCATCCTCATCAGCCTCATCTTCCGGCACACTCCCGAGGAGCTCCGCCTCGTCCTCATCGACCCCAAGATGGTCGAGCTGGTCGTCTACAACAACATCCCGCACCTGAAAATGCCCGTCGTCACCCGTCTCGACGAAGTAGTCTCCGTCCTCGCCTGGGCCACCCAAGAAATGACCAATCGCTATCGCCTCCTCTCCGACACCAACCACCGCAACCTCGCCTCCTACAACAAAGCCGCTGAGGACGACGGCGAACGCGAGAAGCTACCCCACCTGGTCATTATCATCGACGAGCTCGCCGACCTCATGATGACCGCCCCCGCCGAAGTCGAGCGCTACGTCTGCCGTCTCGCCCAGATGGCCCGCGCCGTCGGCATCCACCTCGTCGTCGCCACCCAGCGCCCCTCCGTAGATGTCGTCACCGGCCTCATCAAGGCCAATTTCCCCACCCGCGTCGCCTTCATGGTCAGCAGCCAGGTCGACTCCCGCACCATCCTCGACAGCGGCGGCGCCGAGCGCCTCGTCGGCCGCGGCGACATGCTCTACGCCTCCGCCGATTCCGGTAAGCTCACCCGCATTCAGGGTGCCATGGCCAGCGACGACGAAATCCACCGCCTGGTCCGCTTCTGGGCCGAGCAGGGCGACGCCGAGCTCGTCACCGAAGAGGAAGTGGCCGACGCCGTCGAATCCGGCGAACGCGAAGACGGAGAACTCATCACCGAGGCCGTCGATCTCGTCCGCCAGTTCAACTACGCCTCCGCCCCGCTCCTGCAGCGCGAACTCAAAGTCGGCTTCCGCAAGGCCCGCAAACTCATTGTCCTCCTCGAAGAACAGGGCATCCTCGGGCCCGAGCGCGAAGGGCAGCCGAGCCGCGAGGTCATCGCCTCCTGACCCCCGGCCCGCCGGGCTTCAAAAACTCCCCGCCCCACACAAGGTTGACGCTCCGTCTCCGACCCGCCAACATCTGATCTATGAATCCCGAACCCTCCACCCCCCGCCTCACCCGCTACTCCCACGGCGCTGGCTGAGGCTGCAAGCTCTCCCGGAGCCAGCTTGCGCAGGTCCTGCGCGCCATCCCCCCGGTCACCGATCCCAACGTGCTCGTCGGCGCGGTTAGCGGTGATGACGCTGGCGTGTACCGCTTCGCCGACGACCTCGCCCTAGTTATGACCACCGACTTCTTCACTCCCATCGTCGACGATCCATACGACTTCGGCCGCATCGCCGCCGCCAATGCCCTCAGCGACGTCTACGCCATGGGCGCCGAACCATTCACCGCCCTCAACATCGCCTGCTTCCCTCGCGACGATCTCCCCCTCTCCGTCCTCACCGACATCATTCGCGGCGGCCATGCCGTCTGCGAAGAAGCCGGCGTCGCCGTCATCGGCGGCCACACCATCGACGACCCCGAGCCCAAGTTCGGCCTCGCCGTCACCGGCCGCGTCCATCCCGATCGCATCTTCTCCAACGACGGCGCCGCCGTCGGCGACCATCTCATCCTCACCAAGCCTCTCGGCACCGGCATCATCGGCACCGCCATCAAGCAGGGCGTCGCCGCCCCGGACCATGCCCGCGCCGCCATCGACTCCATGGTCGCGCTCAATCGCGGCCCCTCCCTGGCCATGCGTTCCGTCGGCGCCACCGCCTGCACCGACATCACTGGCTTCGGTCTGCTCGGCCATCTGCTCAACCTCGCCGTGGCCTCTTCCGTAAGCATTGAGATCGACTACCCCGCCGTCCCCGTCCTCCCCGGCGTTCGCGAATACATCGACCGCGACATCGTCCCCGGCGGCACCGAGCGCAACCTCGCCTCGGTCGAAGCCGATGTCGAGTGGCTGGAAGACTTTCCTGAGACCGGGCGGCTCCTTCTGGCCGACGCCCAGACCTCCGGCGGACTCCTTATCAGTATCTCCCCGGACCTCGTCGGCGACCTCATCGCCGAAATCGACCGGCACGGCGCACCCTGCGCCGTCACCATCGGGCGCGTCGTCGCGCCCGCCGCCAAATCCCTGATCGTCCACTCCGCTTGACCCGCCCTTCCGAGCACCGTCGGATTTCCGTCCCGTCACGGTCTTTGGCCGGTCAGCATTACAATACGCGGATGTCTTTCCGGAATCACAACCCGCCCCGCCCTCCCCGACGAGCCATTCTCACCGGCGGTCTCGCCGGGCTCATCGGCGCGGCCCTGCCGTGGAAGACCGCCCGGTCCGCCGAGCCAACCCTTATCAACGAACCCTTTCCCGCCGCCGACATTTCCTGGCACGTAGATGGTCAACTCGACATCGACGCCATGGCCCCCCTCGTCCGCCACGTCCTCAGCGCCGTCGCCACCAGTTTTCCCGGCCGTAACGGCCAAGTCTACGGCTTCAACGCCGGCGCCCTTTATCCCGCCATCTTCGTCCGCGACTTCGCCACCGTTGCCGAGTTTGCTTCCTTTCTCTTCCCCCCCGAATTCCTGCGTACCCCCGTCGAAGAGCTGCTCCTGACCCAGGAAATCCTGGCCGCCGAACCTCCCCTCCGCGGCTCCGTCGCCGCCACCATCTCGCCCGGCGGCGAGGTCGACAAGGCCACCGTGGTCTCCGACGAAGAGACCAGCCTCATCCACGCCGCCTACGTCAACTTCCGCGTCGGCGGCGGCGCGGACTGGCTCAATTCCCTCATCGCCGGAAAGACCGTCATCACCCGCCTCAACGAATCCATGTCCTACCTCCAGCGCGAGCGCCGCGACGCCGCCACCGGACTCATCTGGCGCGCCCATACCACCGACTGGGGCGACGTAAAGCTTGAAGGCGGCCCCACCCCCACCGACTTCATCCCCGGCGACGCCGTCATCGCCGGCATCTTCGACCAGGCTTTCACCTACCGCGCCTTCCTGGAGCTCCAGGAGATGAACGCCGCCGTCGGCGCGGACGAAGCCTCTTTCCGCTACGCCGACGATGCCCGCATCCTTCGCGACACCACCAACCTGCACCTCTGGGACGCCGCTCGCGGCCGCTATCGCATCCACAAGAGCCTCACTCCGGTCTCCTACCCCATCGACACCGACATCATCTTCACCCTGGGCAACCACATCGCCGTCGAAACCGGCCTCGCCAATGATGACCAGGTCGCCCAAATCTTCAACAACACCCTCAACACCAGTTTCCAGTCCGGCATCTACCGCCCCGGCCTCACCCTGTGGCCACCCTACCCCGCCGGCGTCTTCAACCATCCCAGCATGGCCCCCGGCAACTATCAGAACGGCGGCGTCTGGGACTGGTGGGCCGGCCAACAGATAGTCGGCGAGTTCCAGCGCGGCGGCTCCGCCATCGCCTTCGACCATCTCCTCGCCACCGCCCGCCACTGGAAGCTCACCAACCGCATCGCCGAATGGTTCCACAGTTCCACCAACTCCGACCAGGGCAGCTTCGACTTCGGCGGCGCCGCCGCCAGCATGGGCCTGGCCGTCGTCCGCGGACTCTTCGGCGTGCAGATAACCACCGACCGCTTCGTCGTCAACAGCCGCCTCCAGCCCCGCGCCGGCAACCTGAGTCTCACCCAGCAGCCCACCGGCATCCGCCTCAGCCTCAATCAGATCCAGGGTCCCGACTGGCTGGCCGTCACCGTCGACAGCACCGCCGCCGCCGGTGGAACCGTCAGTTGCAACATCCCCACCAACTGGGAAAACGTCCTCATCCTGGTCGACGACGCCCCTGCCGGCTCCGGGATTGACCGCCGCCAACGGGACGCCTCCACCGTGGCCGTCTCCGTCCCGGCGGGAGCCCACGTCGTCGCCGCCCTACGTTCCACCAGCGATCTCACCTCCGCCTGGAACTCCGGCTACGCCGGCTTCAGCGACATCGCCTCCGGCAACGGCTTCTGGGTATCCAACTCCTCCGCGATCGGCCTCTGGGACGGCTACCGCGCCCTTGGCGGTTCCGCCCGACTCGGCCCCGCCGTCTCCGGCCGCTTCATCCTCGACGGCCTCGTCTCTCAGGCCGCCCAGAAGTTCGTCCTGCAATGGGACCCCACCCAGGGCCGGGCCATCCTCGCTCCGATATTCAACGCCCTCTCCGCCGCCGGCCTCGACGGCTGGCTTGAATCCACTCAGGGAATCCCCCCACCCGACCCCGGCGGTCCTCGCATCGAGTTAGTCGACAACGACCCTCTCATCCGCGAAGTCTTCTTCGCCGAGCCCGATTGGGGCGGACGCTTCGGTCTTCCCGTGGCCTGGTCCGAGAGCGCGTCCGTCTCCGTGCTGCGCACCGAGCGCGCCGTCCTGCAACGCTGGAAGGTCTCCACCCCCTGGGCCGCTCCCAACACCGTCACCATCGCCAACGGCGGCTCCATCGCCCTCTCCTCCGGCCTCGCCCCCCCCACCGCCGCCACCCCCGTGCCCGGCCTGCCCATCGCGCCGCTTCCTCCTACGCAGTAAACCCGGTTTAAGATTCAGCGACCCAACCTCCCGGGAGACAACCACACTTGCGAATCCTCCTCTACACCGGCAAAGGCGGCGTCGGCAAGACCAGCGTCGCCGCCGCTTCCGCCCTGCGCTGCGCCCGCCTCGGCTACCGCACCATCGTCCTCAGCACCGACGCCGCTCACAGCCTCGGCGACAGCTTCGACATCAGCCTCGGCCCCGAGCCCACTCCAGTCACCGACAATCTCTGGGCCCAGGAGTGCGACATCTCCCACAACCTCGACAAACACTGGGGAACCGTCCAGAAGTGGGTCGAATCGCTCCTCCGCTGGCAGGGCGTCGAGTCCATGGTTGCCGAGGAGATCGCCGTCCTGCCCGGCATGGAGGAGCTCGCCAACCTGCTCTGGATCAACCAGCATTACGAGCAGTCCGAGTACGACGTGATCCTCGTCGACTGTGCGCCCTCCGCCGAGACCTTCCGCCTACTCTCCTTCCCCGACGTCGCCCGCTGGTGGATCGACAAGCTCCTGCCCCTCGAGCGCACCGTCGCGAAGGTCGCCCGCCCGTTCATGCGCGCCGTCACCAACATCCCCATTCCCGAGGACGCGGTTTTCGCCGCCGTCGACGATCTAGTCAACTATCTGGAAAAACTCCAGACCCTGCTCTCGAACCGCGATCTCTCGTCCGTGCGCCTCGTCCTCAACCTTGAAAAAATGGTCATCAAAGAATCCCAGCGCAACTTCACCTACCTTGCCCTTTACGACCACTCCGCCGACGCCGTCATCGTCAATCGCGTTATCCCCGACAGCGTCACCGATCCCTTCCTGGAAACCTGGCGGTGCCTCCAGGCCGGGCATCTAAAGACCGTCCACGAAATCTTCGCCCCCGTCCCCATTCTTGAAGTCCCGCTTTTCTCCGGCGAGGTCCTCGGCCTTCCCATGCTCGAAAAGATGGCCGAGGCTCTCTTCGGCGATCGCGATCCCACCGAGTTCATGCACCGCGGCCGCGCCTTCCACATCGACCAGACCGACGACGGTTGCGACGTCGTCATCCCCGCCCCCCAGATCGAGAAAGCCGACATCGATCTCATTCGCACTGGCGACGAGCTCGTCGTCCGCATGGGCTCCATGAAACGCCACATCGTCCTGCCTCGCTCCATGATGCGTTTCCAACACTCCACCGCCCGCCTCGAGGATTCCTCCCTGCACGTCCATTTCGTCCGCCCACCCCGCGATTGATGCCGCCACTCTCCTTCACCTCGAAGTTTCTTCCCCGAGGATCCAGTGCGTCCGCCCGCCCCGCGACTGAACCCACCGCTATAATCTGCCAAGTTCCCACCCGTCCATTCCTCGATAGGGAGGATCACCTTGCCGGCCAGCTCCACTTCCATCGACATCGATCTCGCCCGCAGCCAGCGTCCCGGCCTCGCCGACATGACCTACCTCAACACCGGCACCGCCGGCATTGTTGCCGAGCCCATCGTCGACGCTCTCCTTGAGAACACCCGCTTCGCCGAGCGCCACGGCCACGGTGGCTACGAGCCCCAGAAAGAAAAGGCCGAGGCCTCCCGCGCCACCCTCGCCGCCTTCCTCGGCGCCGATCCCGGCGAGATCGCCTTCGCCGTCAACGCCACCGAAGCCGTCAACTGGGTCACCGCCTCCTTCCGCTTCCAGCCCGGCGACGAGGTGCTCACCTCCCTCGGCGAGCACCCCTCCATGAACATGCCCTGGTCCCACCAGGAGGCCCGCGGCGGCGCCCGCCTCCGCTGGTTCGAGCTCAGCCATGACCCGGCCGAGACCCTCCGCAACCTCGAAGACGCCATCACCCCCAACACCCGCATGATCGCCATCAGTCACGTCGAGCGTCACCACGGCGTCCGCGTCCCGGCCAACGAAATCTGCGCCCTCGCCCGCGCCGCCGGCCTGCTCGTGTTCCTCGACGGCGCCCAGTCCGTCGGCCAGTTTCCCGTCGACCTGCACGCCATGGAAGTCGACTTCTACGCCGCCAACTGCCACAAATGGCTCTGCGGACCCAACGGCACCGGCGTCTTTTACTGCCGTCAGGACCGCCTCCACCTGCTCGAACAGGCCCACGTAGGCCCCGGCGGCCAGGCCGTCTGGGATCGCGCCGGCGGACTCGTGCTCGGCGACACCGCAAGCCGCTTTGAATACGGCACCCGCAGCTGGGGCGTCGCCGCCACCATCGGCGACGCCGTCGACGCCTTCCAGGCCGTCGGCCCCGCCGCCATCGAGCTCCGGATAAAGTCCCTCGCCGCCTACGTTCGCACCTGCGTCGCCGACCGCGGCTGGCAGCTCACCAGCCCCACCAATTGGGATCACGGCTCCGCGCTCGTCTCCTTCGTCATTCCCGACGTCGACGGCCGCGAACTCTGCCACGACCTTCAGAAGTCCGCCAATACCTGGCTTTCATCCAACACCAGCAACGGTTTTCGCTTCTCCGCTCACTACTACAACACCGAAGAAGAAATCGACCGCGCCTTCCAAAATATTGAGAGACTCGTTCCCGGCGGCTAAATTGTTCCTGCGCCCTCGCCCCGTTACGCCGTCGTAGCCACCCTCCAAACCCTCCGGGCGCCTCTGGGATCTCACTGTGAACAGCCGGAAGAAATCCTCAGCCAGCGGTAACGAGTTCTTCGTCGGCCTCGTGCTCGTCGCCCTGCTCATGTTTCTCGCCTGGTACTTCCTCCTGCGCCCCCGCGACATCGAGGTCAACACCATCGATTCTCTCGATACCACCATCACCGTTCCCGGCGAAGATTCCCTCGAAAAGGCCCTCGAGAAGATCCAGCTCACCCCCGTCCCCGGCGATACCCCCACCCCCACCCCCCGCCCCACCCTCACTCCAGTGCCCCTCGACATAACCTACGTCGTCCAGGACGGCGACATCCTTTCCAGCATCGCCGACAGCTACGACGTCACCGTCGAAGCCATCATCGCTATCAACGACCTCGACGATCCCGATTTCCTCACCATCGGCCAGATCATTCACATCCCGGGCGCCGACCCGCCCTGATCTCCCAGTTCCCTCAATTCCATCCCGCCCTCCTCCCGGCTACCCTTTCCCGTAACCACTCATCCAGCCTCGGGGGTAGCAACGATGGCCCACAGGATCATCGTCGGATTCGAACCGCATCCCGGTCTCCTTGACGCCATCCAGTCCGCCCTCCCGGGCCAGCAGACCGAGATCGTCACCGCCACCGACGACGAAGCCCTCGCCCAGGCCCTCCCTGGCGCCGACATCCTCTTCGGCCTCCGCCTGAACGCCGATCTCATGCCACTCACCGGTTCCCTCCAGTGGATTCAGACCCTCTCCGCCGGCGTCGAGAACCTGATCAGTCCCGCCCTCATTGAAAGCGACATAGTCATCACCAACGCCAGCGGCGCCCACGCTTCCCAGATTTCCGAGCATGTCCTGGCCATGCTGCTCGCCTTCGCCCGCAACCTTCCCGGCGCCTACCGCGCCCAGCTCTACTCCCGCTGGGACGCTGACAGCCTCACCGACCACATCTTCGAGCTGGGAGGCAAGACCCTGGGCGTCGTCGGCCTCGGCGACCTGGGCGACGCCGTCGCCGTCCGGGCCAGCGCCTTCGGCCTCAATATCCTGGCTATCCGCAACCGCCCCACTGCCAAGCCCGCCTACGTCGACGAAATCTTCCCCCCCGGCGACCTTCCCGAACTGCTCTCTCGCTCCGACTTCGTCGTCGACACCCTCCCCCTCACCCCCGCCACCGGACACTTCTTCGCCGCCGCCCAGTTCGACCGGATGCGCGACACCGCCTATTTCTTCAACGCCGGCCGCGGTGGCACCGTCGATCAGGGCGCCCTCATCTCCGCTCTTCAATCGGGCGCCATCGCCGGAGCCGGTCTCGACGTCACCGACCCCGAGCCTCTTCCCCCCTCCTCCCCCCTCTGGAAGCTCCCCAAAGTCATCATCACCCCGCACTACTCCGGCTCCTCACCACAACTCCAGGAGCGATTCACCCGCATTTTTCTCGACAATCTCGTCCGTTTTGACGCAGGCGAGCCCCTCGCCAACGTCGTCAACGCCGCCGCCGGGTACTAGGCCGACGCTCGCCCAACCTTCCCCGTTCCCGGGCGGCGCCCCGTCCCACCGGAGCCCATGACCACCCCCAATCCCCAACCTGATTTCCTGGACCCACCCGGCTTGCGCCAATGGGTCGGCTTCTGCCTGGCCTTCTTCTGTTTCTGGGGCTCCCTATACGTCTACATGCCCACCTTTCCCGTCTACGCCGAGTCGCTCGGCGCTTCCCTCACCGTCGTCGGACTCATCATCGCCTCCTACGGCTTCGTCCAGTTCGCCCTTCGCATCCCCGTCGGCTACCTCTCCGATCGCCGCGGCTCCCGGCTTCCCTTCATCGCCATCGGCCTGCTCGCCAACGCCCTCGGGGCCGCCGGCATGGCCCTCTTTCCCAGTCCCTTCCTGCTCATCCTCTGGCGCGGCCTGCACGGCGTCGGCGCCGCCTCATTCGTCACCTCCTCCGTCTACTTCGCCAGCTTCTTCCGCTCCGACCAGGCCACCCGCGCCACCGGCCTGCTCGTCTTCATGACCGCCCTATCCCAGGTCGTGATCAGCATGGTCGGCGGACTCCTCGCCGAACACTTCGGCATGCCTTTCACCTTCTGGACCGCCGCCGCCATAGGCATCGCCGGCGTCGCCGCCATACTGGTCGCCGGCGAGCGCACGGCCGTCGTTCGTCGGCCCATGTCCATCCGCCGGCTTGGCCGCGTCATCACCATCCGCAGCCTGATCGCCACCTCCGGCATCGGCGCCCTTTTTCAATTCGTCACCTTCGGCCTCAACATCAGCTTCATCCCCATCTTTGCCGACGGTCTCGGCGCCACCAAGACCGACCTCGGCACCATCACCACCGTCAGCTACCTCACCTACGGCATCGCTTCCCTGGCCACCGCCCTGGGCATCCGGCGTTTCAGCGAGCGGGCATTCGTAATCGGCGGCTCCGCCATCACCGCCCTCACCATCGTCATCCTCCCCGCCATGCATACCATCCCCGCCCTCCTAGCCCTCCAGGCCGTCAACGGCCTTGCCCGCGGCCTCGTCTTCCCGGTCCTCATGGGCATTTCCATCAAGGAAGTCCCCGAGCACGAGCGCGCCTCCGCCATGGGCGTCTTCCAATCCATCTACGCCATCGGCATGTTCAGCGGACCCGCCGTGGCCGGGATCATCGCCGACGCCATCGGCATGACCGGCCTCTTCCTGATCGTTAGTCTCTTCCCCATCCTCAGCATCGTCGCCGCCCTCCGCTGGCTGCCCGCCACCGTTCACCACTACGCCGTCGGCGTCCGGCCTTGAGTCCCATCTCCCGACCCGTCCACTTGTCTCCGCCCGGCAACAAATCGCGTTATGTAAGCCCGGTCTTGTTTGGGTACCCGCGTCGTGATACCGTAACCGCCTTTACAACAATTGGTCGCGGGAGGCGCATTTGGTGAAGCGAAGGTCCACGAAAAGATCCTTTGCTGAAATCGATCGAGGACCCCTCGGCGCCGCGATATTCACCGCCCGTAAGCGCGTCGGCCTAACGCAGGCTCAGCTCGCCACCGCCATCGGTCGCGACCGACCCTGGCTCAGCGATCTGGAGACCGCCAAGCTCACCTTCATCACCGACGAAGACGCCCGCAATCTCACCGCCCACCTGCCAATCGAATCCACCGAACTGGACTCTCTCCGCCGCGGCACCGGCAGTCGCCGTCGTCGCTCCATGCAGGTCGGCGCCTGGTATCCGCCGGTCGGTTTTTGCCCCGAGTGCAGGCGTCCCCACGAGCCCGCCGCTCACTTCTGCGGTGGCTGCGGCATCACCCTACCCTCCGATGTCGTATGTTCCGCCTGCGGCCACCCCAACGCCTCCGCCTCCGCGTTCTGCACCCAGTGCGGCGGCCATCTCGGCCAGGTCTCCGCCCCGCTCTAGACTTCCAGCAGCGTCGCCAGCTCCGGGTGCGTTTCCTCCAAGAAGATGTGACGCTTTCCGTCCCGTTCCACCACTATCACCGGCACCTCCATCTGGCCCGATACCTCCACCACCTCCCGTCGCTCCCACTGCGCGTCAGGCACCTGCACCCACTCATAGGGCAACCCGTGCCCTTCCAGCCAGCTTTTCGCTCGCCTCACCCACGGGCACCAATTGACTCCATACAGAGTTATTGTCGCTTTCTTATCCACGCGTGCCCACACTCCTGGTCACCATCGAAAGCAAACTCGTCATCCGCTCCGCCGCCTGCTCCGGCGGCAGGCCGCGCACGCAGTCCCGGATGTTAGAGCTCAAGTGCATCTCCACCATCCGGTCCAGCGCCGCTCGCACTGCCAGCATCTGCGCCACCACCTCCTCGCATTCTCGCGAGTCGGCGATCATCCGCTGAATGCCGCGCAGCTGCCCTTCCGCCCGCTTCAGGCGCGCCAGCAGATCCTTATCCACCGCACCCGTCAACGTATCCGTCCTATCCGCCGGCATGGCCGTTACGTGGCCGCCGCCGCCGAAACCGCCGCGTCCATCCGCCCGCGCAAAACGTCTTCCGGTGCGAATCCGACGATCCGGTCGATCTCCTCGCCGCCACTGAACACCAGCAGCGTCGGGATGCCGCGGATTCCGTACTGTCCGGCCGACTTCTGATTCGAGTCCACATCCACCTTCGCGAACGTCAATTTGCCCTCATATTCGTCGGCCAGCTTCTCGAACACCGGCGCCATCATCTTGCAGGGCCCGCACCATTCCGCCCAGAAGTCCACCACCACCGGCACGTCCGATCCCAGCACCTTGCTCTCGAACTCCGAATCCTCCACCGCTATTGGTATAGCCATCGCCTCATTCCTTTCAATTTCGTTTCTTTATACCCCCTATTGTACATACCCCCCCGGGGTATGCTGCTAGATTGCTTACAGAGTCCCCAACCCCATCAGAAGACCTATTCAAACCTGCGGATATAATCCCTCACACACATTCCACCCCCGGATCGCCGCTATGACCACCGACACAAAAACCGACAAAGATCAGAGTTCCTCCGCTTCCGCCGGTCCCATCCGCATCACCATCGAGGTCGAGCGTCCCTCCGCCATCATCGCCGAGCTCGGCCCCCACGCCCGAGGCGCCGCCCGCGAGGCGCTCCTTACCCTCCGCGGCGCTCTCGACCTCGCCCTGCGCTTCGTCGACGACGATGATGGCGCCGGCCCCCCTCCCACCGGCCCCGCCCGCATCAAGATCGAGTAGTCCGCCCCGCTGCTTGTAGATCCCGGTTAGGTCCTCGACAAGGCGAAAGTCGCTTCCTTCGTCCGCGCTTTGATGTGCATAGCTGCAACCGGCGGTACGGCCTTCATGGCCCGTCGCGGTGCCAGACTGACGTTGTCGAGCCGGTTGTTGTCGATCGAGCGGCTGGCGTTGAACGGCCGGATTGTGGCGCCGACAATCGGTTATCCCGCCCGGTCCTGAACCTACCTCGGCAACGCCCACTCTTCCGTGGGATCGCCTGTTCGGCCATAGCCATTCCAGATGCGGAATCCCAGCAACTCGCGCATGTCATTATCCAACCCGCCCAGTACCTCGCCGTCGGTACCCACCACATAGTTCTCCTGCGGTCGGAATTGCGGCCCGCAAAACGTCGTGAGCACCGCCAGGCGCTCGCCGCCGCCCGTATTCGCCGCCGTTCCGTGCCAGATTCGCCCGTCGATCATCAGCGCCGTCCCGGCAGGCGCCGTGGCCTGAATCACCCGGTCCCCTTCGAGCGTACCTTCCGACGGATAGCTCCCCCGCAGGTGGCTGCCCAGCACCACCCGCGTCGCTCCGTTCGCTTCCGTGAAATCAACCAGCATCCAGATCATGTTTATGCAGCCCGCCGGCGCGATCGTCTGCGGCGACGTCGGTGGCGCGACCGGGACGCGGTCCCGCCTGATGTCGCCCACCACGATTTCCGGCCCGCCCGGCAGCACCGGCTGTGGCATCCAGAACTGATCTGTATGCAGCGGCATTTCCAATCCGCCCGCCCGCGTGATGTTGGCCGTGTGGCTTGAAAGCAGAATCGACTCGCCCAGCACTGCTCGCGCCCGTTTGAGGACCGTCTCTTGCCTAAGAATCTGGCGAAATCCTTCGCCCTTGTTGCCCAGCATCCAGACTCGCTGGTTCACCCCACCCATCTCTGTAGTGAACAAGTCGCCGCGCGACTGCCCCCCGCGCTGCTGGAAGTCGCCCCATTGCTGTTCCGCGCCGCCGTCACGAAAGTCCTTACCCTGGTTAATTTCGCGACTGGCAACCGCCCGCAGGTCGGCGGCGATAGTCGCGACCGACTCGCTGTCCAGCACGTCTTGCAGCAGGCAATAACCATGCTCGCGCAGGTTTCCCCGGGGCCGTTTCGACGTCCGCCGTCAGTACCGGCAACTCAGTCAGTTGATCTGTCGCCATCGTGCCCCTCCACATCCCCGGTCACCGGCTGGCCGGATCGAGTACCGCATCTTAGACCTCCCTGGCTCGATCCCTAGCCCACCACCAGGTTCAGCAGCCGTCCCGGCACGAATATCACCCGCCGGATCGTTTTCCCGCCCACATGCGTCTGCACGTTGGGACTTGCCAGCGCCAGCGCCTTCGCCTCCTCCTCCTCAATGCCCGCGTCCACCACCAGCCGGTCCCGCACCTTCCCGTTCACCTGCACCACCAGCGTCACCGTCTCGTCCACCGTCAGCGCCTCGTCATAGCCCGGCCACTCGGCCAGCACGACGCTCCCCTTGTGCCCCGTCCGCTCCCACAATTCCTCCGCCAGGTGCGGGGCCGTCGGCGCCACCAGCCGGATCAACTTCTCCAGCACCTCCCGTCCCTCCTGGGTCTCCGCCAGCTCCGGCGACCAGATATCCAACAGCGCGTTCACCGGCTCCATCAGCCCGTTCGCGATCATCGTGTTAAAGCGGAGCTCCTCCAGGTCCCTCGTACATTTCTTCACCGCCTTGTGGATGATCTTCCGCGCCAGCGCCCGCGCCTCCTCCAGCGGCGGCCGTTTTCGTTCTTCTTCCACAACCCGTCCCACCACCACCAGGTCCCATACCCGGTTGTAAAAGCGCGATATCCCGTTCAGGCCGTTTTCATTCCACGGCAGCGTCCCGTCCATCGGCGCCATGAATAGCTCATATCCGCGCAGGCAATCCGCTCCGTAGCTTTCCACTATTTCATCCGGCGTCACCACGTTGCCCAGCGACTTCGACATCTTCCCGCTGCGCACCCCCACCCATTCCTTCCCATCCCCCTGCATCCTCTCCGGTCTCGTCTCGAACTCCGCCTTCGATGACGCGTGGAACAACAATCTCGCATCCGCCCTCGGCTCGGCATAGACATCCATGCCTTCCGCCCCCAGCGACGATGCCCGCTCCTGCATCACCCTCACCCTCGCCGCCTCCACCCATCCGTCCTGCGCCAGCAGCATCCCCTGGTGCCGCAGCTTCCCGTACGGCTCCTTTCCACTCACCATCCCCTCGTCGTACATCACCTTGTACCAGAACCGCGAGTACAGCAGATGCATCACCGTGTGCTCCGCCCCGCCTACATACAGATCGACCGGCATCCAGCTCTCCGCCGCCTCCCGCTCAAACGGTCCCTCGTCAAAATTCGGCGTGATGAATCGCAGGAAATACCACGACGAACAGGCGAACCCGCCCAGCGTGTCCGTCTCCCGTTTCGCCGGCTTGCCGCAGTCGGGGCAGGTCGTGTTCACCCATTCCTCCGCCGCCTCCAGCGGCGAACCCCGCTCCGGCGACGGTCTAAAATCCGTGACTTCCGGCAGCACCACCGGCAGGTCCTTCTCCGGCACCGCCACCTCCCCGCAATCCGCGCAGTGCACTATCGGGATCGGGCAACCCCAGTACCGCTGCCTCGAGATCAGCCAGTCCCGCAGCCGGTAATTGACCGCCAGCTTGCCCAGTCCGCGCACCTCCAGATCGGCCACCATTCGCTTAAAGCCCTCCTCCCACTCCAGCCCATCGTATTCGCCCGAATTCACCAGCTTCCCGGACTCCAGGTACGCCTCTTCCAGCTCTTCTCCGTCCCAGTCCGGCGGCGCGACCACCACCGGAATCGGCAGCTCATATTTCTTCGCGAACTCAAAGTCACGCCCGTCATGGCCCGGCACCGCCATGATCGCTCCCGACCCATACGACAGCAGCACATAGTCCGCGATCCAGATCGGGATGCGCTCCGCATTCACCGGATTCAGCGCGTACGCGCCGGTGAAAACCCCCGTCTTCTCCCGTTCCGTCGAAGTGCGGTCGATCTCCGATACCAGCGCCGCCTCCCGCACATACCTCTCAACCTCCGCCCGCTGATCCGGAGCCGTCAGTCCTTCAACCAGCGGGTGCTCCGGAGCCAGCACCATGAACGTCGCCCCGAACAACGTATCCGGCCTCGTCGTGAACACCGAGAGCTCGTCGCCGCGCTCCGTCTTGAACACCACATCCGCCCCCTCGCTTCGCCCCACCCAGTTGATCTGCGCCCGGCGCGTTTGCTCCGGGTAATCAACCAGTTCCAGATCCTCAATCAACCGGTCCGCGTAATCCGTGATCTTGAAAAACCACTGCTTCAGCGGCTTCTTGTGGATTCCCGAGTGCCCCCGCCAGTCCGTCCCATCCGCTAGCACCTCCTCATCCGCCAGCGCCCCACACACATCACACCACCACTGCCGCTTCTGCGCCCGGTACGCCAGCCCCCGCCGATGCAGCAACAGGAAGAACCATTGCGTCCAGCGGTAATACTCGGGCATCGACGAATCGATCTCCCTCTCCCAGTCGTACCCGCATCCCACCAGAGTCAACTGCCGCCGATAGTTCGACGCGTACTCCCGCGTCGTCTCCGCCGGGTGCCGCCCCTTGTCGATAGCGTCCTGTTCCGCCGGCAGTCCGAAGGCGTCCCATCCCATCGGGTGCAGCACCTTATGACCCTGCATCCGCTTGAACCGCGCCATCACGTCCACCGGGATGTAATTGCGCAGATGCCCTACACTCAGCCCGCTCCCCGATGGGTACGGAAACATCACCAGGCAGTAGTACTTCGGCTTCTCCGAGAAAGTGTCCGTCCGGTGGATGTCCGCCGCCTCCCAGCGTTCCTTCCACTTCCCCTCCACCGCCTGCACGTCATACCGGCTCTTCGCCGCCCGCCGCTCCGCCGATGCCTGCGTCGCCATGGATCCTCTAACCTGCTGGATTTCTACCGCGCGCTCGCCGTGCCGCACGGGCGCCTGCGGATTCTACGGCTAGATACGGATTCTCGGGAAGATATCCCTCTCCATCACTCCACCACCAGTCCTCCACCCACCACAGCATTAAGCCCCTTCTGGTGGAGCGAAAGGGACTCGAACCCTCGGCCTCTACAATGCGAATGTAGCGCTCTTCCAGCTGAGCTATCGCCCCGTCGGCGGTCGCTACCCGGCGTCCTCGCGGATACTCACGTAACGTTTCTTCCCGCGTTTCAACTCGAATTTCACCTTCCCTGGCTTCAGCGCGAACAGGGTGAAGTCCCGTCCCATTCCCACGTTCTCGCCGGCGAAAACCTTCGTCCCACGCTGTCTCACCAGGATATTTCCGGCCAGCACTTCCTGACCGTCAAATCTCTTCACGCCCAGCATCTTCGGATTGCTGTCGCGCCCGTTCCTCGACGCTCCCGTGTTCTTCTTCTTAGCCATCCAGACCCTCTCTTACTTTCCCGCCGACTTGGATTTCGCCTTGGCGCTGGCCTTCGACTTTGATTTTGCCTTGCTCTTCGCCTTCGGCTTGGCCGCCGCCTTGCTCTTCGCCTTCGCCTTGGCCGCCGCCTTGCTCTTCGCCTTCGCCTTTGGCTTCGCCGCCGCCTTGCTCTTGGCCTTCGCTTTGGGCTTCGCCGCTGCCTTGCTCGTGGCCTTCGCCTTCGTCTTTGCGACCGCCTTGCTCTTCGCCCTTGCTTTTGGTTTCGCCGCCGCCTTGGTCGGAGCCACCACTTCCGCCATCGTCATCCGCTTGCCGTCCGGCGACACTCCGTCCACCCTCAGCACCGTTATTTCGCGCCGCTGACCGCTCCGCTTCCGATATCCCTTCTTCGCCTTGAATCGAAACACCCGCACCTTCGGCCCGCGCTCGTGCCGCACCACCGTGCAGGCCACATTCGCCCCTTCGATCAGCGGCGTTCCCACCGTCACCTCATCCCCCTCGCTCACCAGCAGCACTTCATCCAGCACCACCGACGACGACGGCTCCACCGCCAACCTATCTACCTTGAAGACCTCGCCCGGCGATATCTTGTATTGTCGGCCGCCGGTCCGAATCAGAGCGAACATTCGGGGGGTTTCTCCGCTTAAAACAGGGACGCGAACCCCGTCTCACCGCTTGGTTCGGGGCCGCTTACACAAATAAGCTCGGGCCAGGGACGCCCAAGCAAGCGAATTTATCAGCTACCCGCCCAGCGGTCAACAATCCCGTCTCCCTTTATCCCGAGACCCACCGCACCCCACCGCCAGACCCCCACCTCACCCTCTGATCCCACCCACCGGCACGATATCTCCCGTGAACCCCCGCGCCCGCAGCGCCTCATTCTGTTCAGTCTCGATCTCCATCAGCACCTCCTCTATGTTCAAGCGTCCCACCAGCAGCAGCGCCAACCGCTTCTCGATAGCCGCCCGAAACTCCGCCAGACCCGGAAACTTCGGCGCCCCCCCCCCCCACCCCCCCACCCCCCCCCCCAACTCCCCCTGGCCGTCCCCCCACCCACAACCCCCCCCCCCCCCCCACCGGCCCCGCGCCGCCCCCAAAAACGACTCCCCAACC
>Ga0114999_10000080_pt1 | contig 122327 bp, 114 predicted proteins | sample ArcticOcean_MG_C_3_FD_89820 | JGI IMG/M metagenome (GOLD analysis project Ga0114999, IMG submission 89820) | Marine microbial communities from western Arctic Ocean - ArcticOcean_MG_CB8_126 | ecosystem: Environmental > Aquatic > Marine > Oceanic | place: Arctic Ocean: Canada Basin | collected...
TTATTTATCTGGTTACTCAAGAGGAAGTTATTTTTTCTACCCAGATCAGTCTGATCCTGGGATATTTGATCGGTATCCCCATTCTTCTATCGAGTAATTATCATCGATCTATTATATTGATGTTTGCATTTGCGTCAGTCGCGGGCCTTCTTAAATACAAGACCGGATTTAATCCTATTATTCATGTAACCGTGGACATTATGCTCGGAGTGATTTGCTTCGGATGGCTTATCCGTCGCTTTTTTGCACCGAGTATACATAACACGTCGGCACCGTTAGGGATCCCTATTTTCATTTTTGTCTTTATCTGTTCTATTCAAATATTTCATCCTAACGGGTATAGTTATTTTGCCAGTATCGCTGCCTTGAAAATGCATATTTTTATGATTCCCCTTTATTTTTTTTCCTATCATTACCTTACGTCTATCCAACAACTCCGTCAATGGATCTGGGGTTTTGCTGTTATCGGGATTATTATGGGTTCCGTATCAATTTACCAGTTCCAACAGGGCCCTGAGTATATGAAGCAGGTGATGCCTGAATATTCATATATGATTGACCAGAATACCTGGCAGGATGAGACGGGAAAAGATTATTTTCGTCCTATGTCGACGACATCAAATCCGGGCGGTGCGTCCACCTGGATGCAGTCTCTCATCCCACTGATGGTGGCCGTTTGTTTCATGCGGACGTTTTCTATAGGCTTACGAGTTATTTTAGGTCTGGTATTGATTTTTTTTATTGTGACCCTCTCCATATCTCTGATCCGACAAATGTTTATGGTGACCTGCGGTAGTGTTGGTATTATGCTGATTTTGCAGGTCTATCAACGGCGTCTCACTCAACATCTGCTTAGCTTCTCTGTTGTAGTGCTTATGTTAGTGGGTAGTATTAGTGTGGCCACTCAACTCGCCGGATCGTCTGGTTCCGCAATTCGAGGCTTAGTCAACCTTTTTGCCGATCCGATCGGAATGTATCGAAGCAACCGGGCCTCCTCTTTGCAAACAGCCCTTACAATGGCGCGGTATTACCCACTTGGTATCGGCTTAGGCAGGACGGGGCCGGCTGCGGTCAAATTCGGGGCGGAGATCCAAGCCCATCATGATAAATATGGAACTGCTCATTTTAATCCCAGTGAAAACTATTTTCAGGTGATGATATCTGAGACCGGGCTTCCAGGTACCTTTATGATTTTATTTATCGTGTTACTCATATTATGGCGGGGTTATAAATCCTATATACGTATAGAGAACAACGATTTAAAATGGTTTTCGGTGGCCTCTTTAAGCGTTTTGATATCTATATTTGTTGTCTTCTTTGGAGGACCGGCGTTGGTAACTTCCCCCTTAAATATGTTTTTCTGGTTCTTGAGTGGTGCTCTTTTAAAACTACCCATTTTAGATAAAGAACTACGTTTACAGGAGTTAAAGGAAACATCAGGATAATCCTCGTACAGTCATTTATCCTGAATATGATCTATGTATGAACCGGACCTCTCCATTACTATTCCGTTCTATAATGAGGAAATCTGCTGTGAGCAGGTGTTACAAGCCCTCACAGCAGCATTAGAACAACATACAATCGTCTATGAGATTCTGGCCGTGGATAACGGTTCTACCGACCAAACAGGCCATATTCTTGATCGAATAGCTCAATCGTCTCCTCATATCCATCTTGTGAAAGTGGCACATAATGAAGGGTATGGCTGGGGTATTATATCGGGCCTGAATGAGAGTAAAGGTAAATATGTCGGCTATATTGATGGGGATACGCAAATTCCTCCCCATGAAGTAATCCGAGTGTATCAATCTATTCTGGCTAATCATGCAGATATTGGAAAAGGGAAGCGAATAGAGCGGTTCGATGGGCTTAGGAGGAAGATAATTTCCAGGATATATAATGTGCTGTTCTATATTATTTTTGCCTGCCCGATACATGACATAAATGCAAAGCCTAAAATACTCCGGCGGACCTCATATACGCAACTTGACCTGAAATCTAAGGACTGGTTTATAGACGCTGAACTGATTCTTAAAGCGCATAAAGCGGGTTTGCGTATTGACGAAGTGGAAATCGAATTCTTAAAAAGGCAGGATGGTGTATCCAAAGTTCGAATGACGACCATCTGGGAATTTATAAAAAATCTATGGCAATATCGGTTTCATGGGGATTTATAGAAATTAACCAGACTCGCATATTTTACCTACTTAACTTCCTTCATTATACTTTTGACCGTCCTGATTGTTTTACTTGGAAATTTCCAGATCCACATTTCCCCCAATAGCCTAACATGAATGGTAGCATTCCAGTGAGGACCTTATCAGATAAACGGGTGCTGATTACGGGTGCTACCGGATTTATCGGACGCCATCTGTGCAAGGCGCTCGTGGATGCAGGCGCACAGGTTTTTGCCCTGCGCCGACCGGATTCATCTTCTTCACCTGCTGAATGGGCGTCTCATTTACCTATCGAATGGCTTGAGGCCGATCTTTGTGATTTGGACCGTCTTAAGTCCGTCATAAAAGAGGCTGATGCTTCTCATATTTTTCATCTGGCCGCAGCTACCGCAGTGGATAGAGGGTTTGAAACCGCGCAAACGATGATTGCCAATAACCTTCAAGGGACCATCAATCTGTTGCACGCCCTAGAGGCGACTTCATACGCCTGCTTTATCCAAACAGGTTCTGCTGAAGAATACGGGATGGCTACGGCACCTTTTCGAGAGACGACCTTGCCGCAGCCGGTCTCCCCCTATTCAGCTTCAAAAGCGTCTGCCGCCTTATTTTGCGATATGTACCATCGAACCCTCGGATCACCTATTATCATCCTACGTCCTTTTCTGGTCTATGGTCCGGACCAACCCATGAACAAGTTGATCCCTCAAGCGATCCAAGCTGCACTGAAAGACCAACCCTTTCCTATGACCAGCGGTCGACAAACACGAGAATTTACATATATTGATGATTTGATTTCTGGCTATTTGAAAGCAGCGGTAACCCCTGAGGCCATTGGCCATACGATAAACCTCGGAACGGGTATCACCTATACCATCCTTGAAGTGGTTGAACTGATCAGCCAATTGACCGGCAGCCGGATGGAGCTACAGGTGGGGGCATTACCGGATAGAGTTGGAGAAATTATGCTGTATCAGTGTGATAATACAAAAGCAGAGCACTTGCTCGATTGGGTCCCCGAAACCTCTCTAAACCGGGGTCTGAAAAAAACAATCGATTGGTATAGATTATGTTTGACACGTTAACGGGATTATTTGATGCCAGCACGTCATACATCCGATAGGCCGCAACAACCCACTATTAAGTGGCTGGCCTGGACCGGGGCCTATTCAAATATCATCGAGCTTACCCTCGTAGGCCTTCTGCTATTTGCCATTGCCTCGTTCATTTATCAATTAATGGTATGGCGCGGTTGGGTCTTATACAGTGGAGACGCCTGGAGGCTTTACTACCCGGCGAAGGCATTCATGTTCTCAAACCTGAAAGAAGGCCAGTTTCCAATATGGACGCCCCATCTGTTTTTCGGATTTCCATTTTTTGCAGAAGCCCAGGCCGGTGTACTGTATCCTATCCATTTATTGCTGTTGATATTTAAAGCGACGACCGCCTACAGTATAGCCACAATTTCGCGCTATGTTCTGGGCGGGGTATTCATGTTTCTATTTATACGACGTATCACGCGAAATAGCTGGGCTGCCGCAATAAGTGGGGTCGTATTCGCCTATAACGGCTACATGATTGCGCAAGTCATCCATGAAAATGTCGAGAATGCCCTGATATGGCTACCGCTTATTCTATTCGCCCTGGATAAATGGATTATTGATTCCAGCCGGCCAGCACTTATCTTATCAGGCATCTGTCTGGGGATATCTTTTTTGGCAGGCTATTTTTTTATCTCCCTGCTGATTTTGGTTACAGCGACGCTTTACTATATATACCTCAGTATGTTCGCTCATAAAGAGACCATTGGGACAATTAATTCTGATTATTTGAAACGTTGGACAAGCGGATTAGTGACCTTTGGTCTGATCGGCGTGGGATTGGCCTGTGTGCAGTTAATTCCAAACTATGAATTGGCACAGGTATCTGTTAGGTCCGGAGGTCTTGACTATGATGTATCCACTCAGGTCTCCCTATCCCCTTTTCATCTAATCTGTTTTATCTTTCCAAAGTTCTTCGGTCATCCTGCGAGTCCGGGATCAATCTGGGGGCTGTGGCCCGGTAACTTCATTGACTTGATATTTTACCTTGGTATTTTACCCTTTTTATTAGCCCTTGGGGCGCTGTTTATTCGGCGTGACAGATATGTTTTCTTTTTTGGCCTGATGTTTCTCGTAGCCTTCGGTCTGGCACTCGGGCAATTTTCACCGTTATGGTATCTCCTTCACAACTTACCCGTGTTTTCCATGATGCGCAATCCTGCCCGTTTTCTATCTATGGTGGTTACTGCTGGCGCTGTACTTGCCGGTCTTGGTTTTGATATCCTTATACGCCGAAGGACCGCCGACCAGGCAAAACAAAAACGATATTTACGGCTGGTCGGCGTCGGTACAGGCGTAAGTATATTTTTTGGTGTTATCAGCGGCTGGTTAATTACGACCTTGAAACCTTCTATTATGAATCTGGGTCACTGGTTTGTTGATCGGTTTGTCTATAATCAATCCATCCATGCTCAATCCAAGACCCAATATTATGAACGGATTGAAATCTACTATGATCATCTGGCCTCTTTCGCACGAATTGATCATTCATTCATTTATCTTCCGATCATATTGTTGAGTCTAAGTGTTATATTGATATGCTATATCTCCCGGTCAACCGGGAACAAAACGACCATTGGACTGATCTGTATCGGCCTGGTCAGCATCGATTTATTTTTGTTCGCCCGGGGTTATAATTTTGAATTACCGCCCGAGGCGTATGCTCAAAAACCTCAGCATATCGGTGTGATGGAACAGGACGAAACGATTTTTCGGTATGCTGTTTCACCATTATTGAACAGTGTACACAATTATGAGCCCATGGTCTTCAAACAGGATTATATTCAGGGTTCCAGCCCTTTACAGATGAAGCGCCATACCGAAATCATTGAGGCGCTTCGCCCTCATTTGATGGATATATCACAGGCCGAAACGCTCAATCCATTAGTCAACCTCTTGAATATTAAATACATCACCGCCTTCGATTCCGTATCGCATGCCTGGGCGCAGCATCGCAGTACAGAGGGCTACCTTTATGAAAATAAAACGGTCCTTCCCAGGGCTTTTATAGCATCTGAATCTCGTGTTCTCCCGACGGCCCGGGACGTACTCGAAACCCTGACGGATACCACCTTCGTGCCACAGAAGACGGTCCTTCTGGAAAAACCCGGACCAGCCTGGCAACCGCATTCTGACACGACGCTGGCAACCGCCAGAATCTTGAAATATGATCTGGCGGAAGTCGAAATCGAGACAGACGGTTCAGGTGGTTTTCTGGTATTAACAGATACGTATTATCCCGGTTGGCGTGCCTATGTCGATGATAAGGAAACCCCCATTCTCCGGGCGAATTATCTTTTTCGTGCCGTGGCGCTTGACGCTGGGCACCATATTGTACGCTTTGTCTATGCCCCCTGGAGTTTTCGAATCGGGGCGGGTATAACGACGGTGACGTTGGTTTTGTCCGTGTCCATGCTTTTGTTCTGGCGGAAGAAGAAGACATGAAAATTGCGCTGGTCGTACATGATGTCGGCAAAAAGCGAGGACATGATCGGTATGTAGCGGAACTGGCAACAGCTCTGGCCGACCGGCATGAGATTCATCTTTTCGCATGTACCTGTGAAGAGATTGATCGATCCAGGGTCACCTTTCATCGGGTTCGTGCGTTCAGGTGGCCGGATTTGTTAAAAATGCTAAGCTTTCTGGTTCATGCAACCTGGCAACTTAGAAAGCACCAGTTCGATATCGTTCACACGCAAGGCCTTTGTAGCCTGAAACACCATGTGACCACCGCACATTTCTGTCAGGGCCGCTGGAAGGAAGTATACCGCAATCTGGATCAAACCCGGATCACGGGCGTCCGTAAAATGTATCATAAGCTGGTCATGTCCATCATGTATATACTCGAACGTGCCATGTATCGATCGAAGGGTACCCGACACGTCATCGCATTATCGCAGCAGGTGAAGGATGATCTGATTCATTATTACGGCCGCCCTGAAGAGACCATAACGGTCGTATACAATGGCATTAATATTGATGAGTTCCATCCCGATAACATTCATATCTATCGGAACAAATTGAGAATTGAATTAGGTATTGCGCCAGAAACGTTTGTTATTTTATTTGTTGGTGAGTATCAACGAAAGGGTCTTCGTTATGTGATAGAAGCACTGAAAAAACTCCAGAGCGGATCCCCGATTTTACTGATTGCTGCCGGAGACACCGTATCGGAACCCTACGCTGATCTGGCTCAACAGCTTGGTGTAGAACACCACGTACGATTTATGGGCCATCAGGCGAATATCAAATCCTTCTATGCAATGAGTGATGCATATGTATTTCCTGTTCATTATGAGCCCTTCGGGTTCACGATCACAGAATCCATGGCTACCGGCATCCCTGTGGTGACCAGCGCCCATGCCGGCGCCGCCGAGATTATTCACGATGGTGAAGACGGGTTGCTAATATCCAACCCTCAGGATGCAAGTGAGATAGCCCGCCATGTCCAACGGCTGATCGATGATCCGGCGCTCTGCATAAAACTAGGCGCACAAGGGCGCAAGCGGGTAGCAGCATTAGATTGGCGATTATTCGCGAAAAAAATGGAACACATTTACACTTCTGTCGCACAGGGAAAATAAAATGTCGGATAAGTCACCAGAGGTACCGTCACAAGACCGTACGGCCCTCAAGCTTTTTTATCAAACATCAGACGCCTACCAACATGGTTTAAGAGAACGGGAGTCCGATGCATTTCACCATGAATTTCTTCGCATGGTGCGAACCTATATTCCCCCCCCGTCGAAATTGCTCGATTTGGGTTGCGGCTCAGGCTATTCGTCGCTTCGGCTGGCTGAATCCGGCTATCGTGTCTTGGGTATGGATATCTCGGAAAAGTTTCTTGATCGGGCAGCGTCTCGTATCGGTAATCAACTGCAATATACGATCGGGGATGCGCTTGAAATGCCCTTTGCAGACCAATCTTTTGATGGGATAGCCTCATTCGACATGATAGAACATGTGGTTGATGCCGAACGTGTATTTAGAGAGGTGGATCGCACATTGCGTCCGGGGGGCCGTGTCGTCTATGTCTGCCCAAATTACTGGAGCCCGATTATACCGATTAAAGCGTTGATTAATCTGCTACGTGGGGGCCCTGGTTATTTGTCGTTTTATGAATCTATCCCCGCAGCCCTCCTTGGTATTTTAACGACCGGTTTGGGCACTCTAAAAAAAATGGTCCGCTCTGAAACCCAATTTATCTACCGGACGCCCCAGTTAGAAGGCCTTACCGATGCCGATTGCGATTGTGTATATTTGCCCAGCCCAGTTGACTTTCGTCGATACTTCCAACAGGCCGGTTACCGTATCGTCCGCTACAACCGGGAGGGGTCTACACCGTTGAGGCGGACATGTTCCATGATTTTACCCTCCTTCACACCAACGGTATATTTTGTCGCGGAAAAACCCTCAAACGGCTCAAACGGCTCAAACGGCTTATGAAAATTTGTGTTCTCGTTAACGATACCTCGTTTGGTGTAATGGGGCTTCGTGCCCGACATCTTGCTACTCCTTTGACGGCCACCCACCACGTTGATATCCTGTATCGGGAAGCTGGTAAACTCACTGAATTGCGGCGATTCATCCGGTTCATTCGAGAAAACAGACCCGATTTGCTGTATATCATGAATGTAGGCTACGCGGGGGGCGGCGCAGCCCTTCTGGCTAAATACCGATTTCGAATCCCTTATATTCTTGATCATGGTGACCCGTCGTATGCATTGCTGCGAAGCAGTGGACGGCCCCTCTGGGAAGCCCTGCTCGTACGCGCTGCGGAATGGGCTATGTTGCGATCCGCTTACGCCATTGTCGCTCGAGGGGGCGTCCTGGCGGAAGCGATCCGTGAGAGCCGGCCTGAGGGCATTCATTTTTTACCGGATGGGGTCGACCTGACTCGGTTTAAGCCGATCAATACAGACGAGTTACGTAATCAATACGGCGTTTCAGATGTATTGACGCTCGGTATCGTTGGATCAATCGTATGGAGTGACCGGTATCAAATGTGTTATGGCTGGGATATCATCGAAGTCGTGGCCCGCTTGAAAGATCTCCCCGTTAAAGGGATCATTGTAGGTGATGGGACAGGGATCACCCATTTGAAAAAACGTGCCAAAAAATACGGTATACAAGATCGTATCTGCTTCACTGGACGGGTAGCTCATGATGAGGTGCCACGCTATATTAATATGATGGATGTATGTATTTCAACACAAACCAATGATGTGGTAGGCCATGGCCGGACAACCGCCAAGCTACCGGAATATCTTGCCTGTGGACGTTTTATCATTGCAACGGATGTAGGCGGCGCAAGAGAGGTCGTTCATGAAAATGGTTTTTTACTGCCCTATCAGGGCGTGTACGATCCTGATCACCCGGCCCGGCTGACCGAGCGCATCGAATGGCTACTCCAAAACCCTGATACGCTTTCCCACGGAATAAAAGGCGTGGAGATCGCCCGGAATCAATTCGATTATAATGAACTTGCCCAACAGCTATCATACATAATTGATCAGATTAGACGATAATATCCTGCCCGATATTCTACTTTTTATGACCTTCGAATTAACACGGAAATCCACATCGCTTATTTCAAATTGATCTACATCACAGCACTTTTCCCTCCAATGTGTTATTTTATATGGTGTACGATTGTCAGTTTCCACGGATTTACACATCCGTAGACGGCTGTGATCTATTGATCAGATTACCGGTTCCTATGCATATTCTAATGGTAACCAACTTATTTTATCCGCGTTTGGGCGGTTCTGAACAGGTCGTCTTTGAATCGAGCCGACGATTGGCTTTACGGGGCCATGAAGTACATGTTCTGACCGAACAGATGGAACCGACATGGCCTCTGTATGAACAGATCGATAATATACATGTCCATCGCTGCCCGGTACGCTTCGGCAATCCGGTTGTTCGGTTCGGTTCCGGTGTGTTAAACGCAGCCCGACTTTTTAAACGTCTGGTGGCTGAACACCATTTTGATGTGCTCCATTTTCATTTAACATTATCGGCTATCGGTGTGTTGCTCTGTCGTGAGAGTAAAAGCGCAGCCCGTGTCGCTTCTTTTTATGGACCATGGGATGAGGAAGAACTGATAGAGAAAGACGTCGCTGAGACATGGCGGCCCCATCATATCAAAGCGACGATCTTCCGCTTTCTGCAACGGTACGTGCTGCAGCACAGTGCACGCACGATTATCTTAAGTGATTATTCCCGGACCCAGGTTAACACCTTGATGAAGACCCGAGAGGCCTGTGTGAAAATACCCGGCGGCGTTGACCTGGAACGTTTTCATCCAGCCACTGATCGCGATAAGGTAAGACTTCGATTGCATCTGCCCCGTGACCAACCTGTTCTGCTAACTATCCGTCGTCTGGTTCCCCGGATGGGCGTCGATCTATTGATTGAGGCTATGCCAAGTCTACTCGCCCGAATACCTGACTTGATGCTTGTTGTCGGCAGTGACGGCCCATTACGATCGACACTGGAGAAACGAACGGATACCCTTGGAATTCGAAACCATATCCGCTTTACCGGATTTATTTCCAACGAAGAACTGCCCTTATATTATCAGGCCGCTGATCTCTTTGTGATGCCGACCAAAGCCTTGGAAGGTTTTGGACTGCCTACTATTGAATCTATGGCCTGTGGCACACCGGTTCTTGGCACAGCGATCGGTTCTAATACGGAAATCATAGGTACATTTGACACGCGCCTGTTGATTCCTGAGGCGACGGCAGATGCCATCTCAAAAACCGTGCACTCTGTTTTCGACCTGTGTGCTTCAGAGGATCAGATACGGACACGTTGCCGACAGTATGTTGAGGAACGATTTAACTGGGATCATCTGATGGATACACTGGAGGAAACGTACAGGTCATTGCAGGACTGACCCTTATCCCTCAATGGAAAAACACTGCTACAACATCGCTTTTATCGACCATACGACAAAAATGGGGGGAGGCCAGGTCTATCTCCTTCGTCAACTCAGCCAATTGGATAAAAGTCGTTTTAACCCTATGGTGGTCTGTCCAGCTGACGGAGAACTGCCGGATCATGTTCGCCGGGTGGGCGTCGACATGCATATCGTTCCGGTTCATCAAAGTCTGATTGATCTGAGAAAAGAGGACCTGGTCGGTCATCCCTTTTCATTTCTGGTGAATCCGTTTCGACTGGCCAGTGGTATCTGGCGGTTGGTACGCTGGTTGAAGCGACATAAGATTGACCTGGTTCATGTTAATTCTATGAAGGCCGGTTTTTATGGCGGTCTGGCAGCGCGAATAGCGCGTTTGCCTGTAGTATGGGACTTTAAAGATATTATTTCTGATGATTTCTTTCCACCCTTCAATCGTCGACTGATTGTCTGCATAGCTAATCTTTGTGCAGATTATGTCGTGGCCAACTCGTCTGCGATCGCGGAAGCGTTTATTGCTCAGGGCGCGAGAAAAAACAAGGTCCGGGTGATTCATAACGGGATTGAACTGACTCAGTTTCATCCGGACAATAAGCCACTCGATCTCCATGCATCCCTATCGCTTGATCCAGAACGCCCTTTAGTCAGTATTTTTTCTCGACTTGACCGATGGAAAGGGCATGTGTATTTTCTTCAAGCTGCGGCTCAGACACGTCAGGACCATCCTGACGTCCATTTCCTGGTCGTTGGGGCGACTACTTTTGATAATGAAGGCTACACGGACGAGTTATATGCGTTGACCCGTGAGCTTGGTCTGACGGACTGTGTACACTACCTCGGATTCAGGGAGGATATTGCCGACCTAATGGCCATATCGGATGTTGTGGTCCATGCATCGATCCTGCCGGAACCGCTCGGTCTGACCCCGATGGAAGCGCAGGCCGCAGGAAGACCGGTCATAGCGGCTAAGGCCGGTGGCGTCCTGGAGACCGTAGAAGACGGTGTAACCGGCGTCTTGGTCCCACCGAAAGACGCCGGTGCCATGGCAAAAGCTCTGTCAGACCAGCTTAGCGCTCCCGACAGAGGTCGGCAGATGGGCGTGGCCGGACGGGTTCGTGCAGAACAATTATTTGATTTGAAAACTAATGCCCGTCGTGTACAGAATGTATACCTGGAGTTAATGGACGAGCCTGACTGACAAAATGGACGACGCGCTAAATCGGCCAACCTCCGCTTGCTCATTTTCTGATGAACGCCTATGAAGATTGCAATTGTACATGATTATCTGAACCAGTATGGCGGGGCGGAACGGATTATAGAGATTTTTCATGAAATGTTTCCGGAGGCCCCGATCTATACCTCCATTTATGATCCGGCGGCTTTACCGCCGATATTTCAGACCATGGACATCAGACTCTCGTTTATGCAGCGTTTGCCGTTTGTTAAACGCCTTTTACCGTATTATTTGCCATTTTTTCCTATCGCCTTTGAGCAGTTCGATCTTCGGGAATATGATGCTGTTTTGAGTTCCACAACGGCCTGGGCCAAAGGCGTGATTACTTCCCCGAATTGTGTACACCTTTGCTATTGTAACACCCCTATGCGCTTCGCCTGGCGGTATCATGACTATATGCAGGATCGGAAAATGGGCGTTATTACAAACAACATATTGGCATTGATGCTTCATCCGCTCCGTCTATGGGACGCTGTCTCTGCTAATTATGTTGACTATTTTATCGCCAACTCATACAATGTTGCGCGTCGAATCACCAAATTTTATCGCAGAGAGTCTCATGTTATTCATTGTCCGGTTGATTGTTCAAAATACCAGATCAGCGATGAAGTTGATGAATATTATCTTATCGTATCCCGTCTTAGAGAGTATAAACGGATTGACCTCGCGATTCAGGCATTCAATCAGTTGAACCGTCCCCTGGTTATTATTGGTGAAGGTAGTGACCGTGAACGGTTGGAACGTATGGCGTCGAAAAATATTACCTTCCTCGGGAAAGTCAGCGATGAGATGTTACAAACCTATTACGCACGATGCCGGGCGCTTATCTTCCCCGGCGAAGAAGATTTTGGACTGACACCAGTAGAAGTGCAGGCCGCTGGAAGACCGGTCATTGCCTATGCACGCGGTGGTGCCCTGGAAACCGTCCAAGAGGGTGTTACCGGCCGTCTGTTTTACCCCCAATCACCGGAAGCTCTCACGGACGCCATTCGCACCTTTGATATCACCTCGGTTAATTCCCAAGCTATTCGTCAACATGCCCTTCAATTTGATGTGTCTCACTTTAAAGAAAGAATGCAAGCGTATCTCGAAGAGTGCTTGTTAAGGAAACGGGTATGCTGCGTGAACGGATAAATTTATTCCGACGACTGTATATTATGATCGACCTGTTCATCACCGCAGCGTCGTTCTTCATAGCTTACTATATTCGCCGGAATTATGCAGGTGATGGGCTCGCCGTAATAGGTCCGATTACAGACTTCCTATGGATTTTACTGGTTATCCTGCCTATCTGGGCCGCGTTGTTTACCCTTCACCGTGCCTATTACTCACAACGGACGACGCCCTTTATGTCCATCATGTGGTTGGTGCTCCGTGTGGTATTCTGGGGTGGCATTATACTCTTTGCGGTTTTATTTGTTTTCAAATCATTCCTCGTCAGTCGCTGGTTTATAGGCGCTTTTCTTGCCTCCAATGCCATTCTGATTTCTGTTGAAAAAATAGCCATTATGGCGTGGCTGCATATTATCCGGAAAAAAGGATATAATTTTCGAACAGTATTAATTGTCGGCATGGGCGATCGGTTAAAGGAAGTCAAAGACAAAATTGTCCAGCATCCTGGTTGGGGCATGAAAGTCGTTGGTTTTATAGCCATCGCGTCAACGCAGACTAATCCTACGACGTATGGGGTTGATCGCCTCGGGACGCTTAAAGATTTACCGAACCTGATCCATCAGAACGTGGTGGACGAGGTCATTTTTGCAGTGCCGATCGGATATATTGACCGTATCGAAGATGCCTTACGCGTCTGCGAAGAGCAGGGCATAAAAGCACAGATTGCCATGCATTTTTATACGCCGACTATTGCAAAAACCTACATTGAGGATATGGATGGACTACCGATGTTGACCTACAGCACGACACCGGAAAAGGTCGGTAAACTATTCTGTAAACGGGCTTTTGATCTCGTAGCCGCTTTGGTGGGTATGATATTGATAAGCCCCCTCCTTACCCTCATCGGCCTGGTGGTTAAAATATCTTCTTCCGGACCGGTCTTTTTTAGACAACATCGAATCGGTCTGAATGGACGGGTTTTCTTGTGTTATAAATTTCGAACTATGGTTCAAAATGCAGAAGCACTACAGGAAGAATTGGAGATAAAAAACGAAATGTCAGGCCCGGTATTTAAAATTAAAAATGATCCCCGCGTGACGGCCGTAGGCAAATGGTTAAGAAAATATAGTCTGGACGAACTGCCGCAATTATATAATGTTCTTCGGGGAGATTTAAGTTTGGTCGGGCCTCGTCCACCTATCATTGATGAAGTTCGTCGATATGAGCCGTGGCAACGCCGGAGGCTCAGTATGCGTCCGGGTATTACAGGTGCCTGGCAGGTGGGTGGCCGCAGTCACATCGCTGAATTCGACGACTGGGTAAAAATTGATTTACAATATATAGACAACTGGTCGCTCACGCTGGACATGAAGATTCTACTGAAAACAATTCCGACGGTTTTATCAGGCCGAGGAGCACATTGAACTGAACTACAGGATGCAGTAACATAAAGATGGGCTATTTTAAGCATCTTTCCGCATCTTCTTTAACCTACTTGCCATGCACATTTTAATAACCGGAGGCGCCGGTTTTATCGGTTCCCATACAGCGGACGCCTTATTGGAAAGAGGAGAACAGGTCCGCGTACTGGATAGTTTAGAGCCGCCTATTCATCAGGGTGCACCGCCGGAATATATGTCCTCAGACATTGAATTCATCACAGGCGATGTCCGTGACCGGGTGGCGATGAGCCGGGCGCTTGATGGGGTGGATGCCGTTATTCACCTGGCGGCCTACCAGGATTATCTGCCGGACTTTAGCCATTTCTTTCAGGTTAACTCCGTCAGTACAGCCTTATTGTATGAACTTATTGTCGAACATCATTATCCCATTCGTAAAATTGTCATCGCCTCTTCTCAGGCCGCGTATGGTGAAGGACCATATGATTGTCCAGAACATGGTCGCATTTGGCCGAATGGCCGAACGCTCGAACAGCTTAGCCAGGGGCAGTGGGAACTCCTATGCCCATCATGCGGCGCGGCGCTCACATCAATTCTGGCAGATGAAACGACCATCAATCCGGGTAATTCCTACGCCATATCCAAACATTCGCAGGAAGCAATCGGGTTTACCCTGGGCCGGCGATATCAAATTCCCACTACGGCATTTCGCTATTCGATTGTGCAAGGTCCAAGGCAATCTTTTTCTAATGCGTATTCTGGTGCCTGCCGCATTTTTTGTATGCGTATGCACTTCGGCCAATCGCCCATGGTATACGAAGATGGGGGCCAATTGCGGGATTATGTGAACATTAACGATGTCGTACGTGCTAACCTACTTGCACTCGACCAGCCGGCAACAGATGGTGAGGTATTTAATGTAGGCGGCGGGAAAGCCGTCAGCGTATCGGAGTTCGCTCAGGCTGTCATAAACATATTTGGCAAGAGAAGTGAGCCGGATATACCTGGTAAATTCCGTTTCGGCGATACACGCCATATCATTTCGGATATATCTAAACTGAAGCGATTAGGCTGGAGACCGGCTTTTACCATCCAGGATAACATTCAATCCTATATAACCTGGCTTCGTGAACAGCCAGGCCTCATGGACTTCAGTCTTGAAGCCGATAAAACAATGGAAAGCATGCAGGTAGTTCGGCAGGCTTTAAAGACATAAATCAACAAGCAATAGATCGATAGTCCATCTATCTATAGGCTGTTTATAATACCCATGATCATTACCCAAACACCATTACGTGTAAGCTTCGCCGGTGGCCTGACCGACTTCGTTGATTTTTATACCAGAGAGCCAGGCAAAGTAGTGAGCACGGCTATCGACAAATATATATTCGTCATTATAAATGAACGGTTCGATAATAAAATATACATCAATTATTCCAAGAAGGAAATTGTAGACCACGTAGATGATATTGAGCATGACCTGGTTCGGGAAGCCTTACGGGTTACGGGTGTCTCAGAGGGTATCGAGATTACGACATTGGCGGACATTCCTTCGGAAGGATCCGGGCTTGGCTCGTCCAGCAGCGTTACCGTAGGACTCCTAAACGCGCTCTATACTTACCGAGGAGATCCAAAAACACCTGAGCAGTTAGCAGCAGATGCCTGTCACATCGAAATCGATCGATGTGGTAAACCCATAGGAAAGCAGGATCAGTATATTACCGCATACGGGGGACTCCGTTGTTTCACCTTTCATCCGGACCGTGTTGACGAGGAAAAGGTCCCTTTGTCTCTCGATAAAAAACGGATGCTCAGCGATAATCTGATGTTGTTCTACACAAACCGAACGCGCAAGGCAGATGACATTCTTCTGGAACAAAAAAATCAGATGGACGCGAAGTTTGATTATTTAAAACACATCAAATCCATCGCCGTGGAAACGCGTGATATTTTGACCAATGGCCGGATAGATGGCATCGGTGAACTCCTTCATCGTGGTTGGAGTTGGAAATCCAAGATGTCCGGGCGTGTAAGTAATACCGAGATAGATATTATGTATAATGCCGCAAGAGAGGCCGGAGCTCTGGGCGGAAAAATCTGTGGGGCCGGGGCAGGCGGTTTTCTGCTCTTATATTGCCCCCACCCACTACAAACTCAAGTTCGAGAGGCCCTTGCCGCCTATCGGGAGTTACCCTTTAATCTCGAGCGAGACGGCAGCAAAGTTATTTTTAACATGCGGAGGTACGAATGGAAATGATCCGCGAATATCTGAATTGGACGCGAGAATCATGTGATCAGATCGATCCGAATGAAGTTCAAAAGCTAATTGACCTATTGATGGTTGCCCGAAAAAAAGGACAACGGATCTTTATTATTGGTAATGGAGGCAGCGCAGCCACTGCTTCTCATTTTTGTGAAGATCTGGGCAAGTGCACATTACGAAATCTCGAGGACCCGCTTCGATTTAAGGTCCTCAGTTTAACGGATAATTTGCCTTACGTCTCGGCCTGGGCAAACGATAATGGGTATGATCTGGTTTTTGAACAACAGCTCAGAAACCTCGGTGAACCGGGTGATGTCGTGATTGGGATCAGTGCATCAGGCAATAGTCCGAATATTGTGAACGCCATGGCATATGCCAAGACCAACAGGATGACAACGGTAGGGATGTCCGGTTTTTCCGGCGGCAAGCTGAAAGAAATGACCGATCATTCGGTTCACGTATCGATTGACGATTACGGCATGGCAGAAAATATGCATATGATTATCGTCCATATGATTATCATTCGGACGACCGCGCTGGTGGCTGATGGCGCGTGAGCCGCTTGCAGACTCTGCCTGGTGACGTACAAATCGACACATTTCTAGGGATTCCAAGTCATCGAACAATTTACACACGACGGACCCGGCTCTAAGTTACCGAAGATGGCACTTATGACAAACCGCAATAGACGTTTTTTAGACCCCCGACCTGGAAAATATGTGCGCATCATCCTGTTTATTCTGCTCATAGTCTGTTTTTCCTCACCTTCTTCTGCTGCCCTCAAAGAGAACCTCCCGACATATCACTGGAGTTATTCTATCCTTGATCAACTTCGGTTACGTGGTTACTTTCCGAAACTTTTTATTTCACGTCGCCCCTTTATGCGAGGTGAAATCGCCCGGGGCTTGCGCTCACTTCAGGAAGACATTGATGCGGGTAGAAAACAGCCTTCTCGTGTAGAACAGGCTTTGCTGGATCAACTCAATAATGAATTTAGTAATGAGCTGATGGCCTTATCTGAAGAGCTTGGTACCTATCGCCTGAAAATCGGCGCATTTGCGACTCTGGACGGACTTTATCAACCCAAAGATCTCGAGAACAGCGCCGTAATTCATTATAGCGTAAATCGATCAGGCGCCCGAGTCCGTGAGAAGATACGGACCAAGATGAGTGCCGGTACAGACAAGTTGATTGTATTTCATTCTCTACGTTTCGATCGAAACTTGAGCGATGATCCCACCTATATAGGCGATGAATTTCTCGGATTTACCGCCTTTACCGAACAGGCCTATGTTCAGGGTCATTACGGCCCGGTTCGGTTTAAGCTGGGCCGGGATTTCCTCGTGTTCGGATCTGGAAAAAGCGGCCACCTCCTCCTTTCAGATAATTCGCGTACCTTCGATATGTATAATGTCGATTTCACGGCGGCATTTCTAAAATTCACTGCCTTCGGTATAGAACTCGACGATATGCCCCTTGATGCCATCGTTGTCCGTGGTATCGGTCCCGTCAATACAGCCCGCCGTTTCATTAATGGTCATCGGCTAGACGTACGTCTGGGCCGATGGGCGCAGGTTGGTATTACAGAGTTGGTCGTTTACGGGGGGCCAAACCGTACCTTTGAGTTGGCTTACGTTAATCCGGTCAATTACTACAACGGGGTAACACTGAACGATTCAGATACGCTGGGACGTCCTTCAAATACCTTGGGGCTTATTGATTTTTCATTTTTTCCCCGTACTGGCGTCGAGTTGTTTGGAGAACTACTGATTGATGATATAAAAGTTGAGCGAAAGGGCTTATCTGATCTTGAACCTAATAAGATAGGTCTCATGGTCGGTGGCAGATATGCTAATCCATTGGGCCTTGATGGTGTGACGCTTCGAACCGAATATACCCGTATCGGTAATCGGACATATAACCTATTTTTCAACAAATGGGAACGATTTCTCCATCGTAATCGACCTATTGGACATTTCCTGGGCAACAACTTTGACCGGTTCGAACTGGGCGGCAGCGCCTGGATTATGCCCGCCCTTTCCATGACGGCCAGTTACGAATATCTGCGGCAAGGACAGGACAACATAAATAGCCCATATAATTCGGATTATTTAAACCTTCCATCTATTGATGCCGGTTACTCCGAGCCCTTCCCTTTTGGTCCTGTACAGCGTACGCATGCCGCCAATCTATCCATCGAATTTCTTCATTCGATAAACTGGCGTCTTCAGATGGACCTTCGGGTGGCACGGGTAAATAATTTTGCGTTTACCGGCCTGAACCAAACCCAGATTCAACAGCTTAGTCTGGGGATCTTTGTAGATTTTGATCATATATGGCACTTTTCCGAATAGAAAATAAGGATCAACCATGGCTAAAGGCGACCGATTTCCATCAGAGTCCATCACGTTTCAGGATGAGCATACAGGGGCCCACCTCCGTCAGATCACCAGCCATCCTTCTATACATCACCATCCTTTTTTGTTTGTCCCGGCATACGACGATGGGATGAAGCGGCTTATCTTTGCCTCCTCCCGAACCGGATCGCCTCAACTATTTGCTGAAGATCGAGCCACAGGTGATCTGATTCAACTTACAGACCGACCGGATCTTAACGATTGGTCCATTTATCCAACCCACCAGGGTGATGCCGTATTATTTACGGCCGGCATGAGCGCATGGAAAATAGACCTTGAAACGCTTGAGGAGCAGGTACTGTCCAACTTCGCTGGTCCCCGCATGCAGGAAGAAGGTATGGTTGCCGCAGCGATGGGAACTACCGGCTTAAGTTGGGATGATCGATGGTGGGCTGTAGGTTATCACGCGGAGGATCACCCTGCTCTGGCTATTGTCGATGTAAAAAACAGATCATTCGAAACTATTCTCCGGGGGGTTAGCGCAGGGCATTTGCAGTTCTGCCCAGATGACTCAAATCTGTTGTTTTATGCAGGCCCGCTTAACGATCGAGTTTGGGTTATTAATCGGGACGGATCGAATAATCATCGACTGTATCAAAGAAAACCGAGAGAGTGGATCACCCATGAAACCTGGATTCATGGTACACGGGAACTGGCGTTCGTCGATTGGCCCCATGGCATCCGATGTGTCCATGCAGATACAGGTGCGGAACGTCTCGTCGCCTCGTTTAACGCATGGCATACAGTCTGTCATCATACCGGCACCATGATGGTGGCAGACACCAATCATCCTGATATCGGTCTTCAATTGTTTGATCCAGGCAATCCGGACAGACCGGCCATCACTCTATGTTATCCTGAAGCCTCCAATATGGGAGAGCACTGGAAAGGGCCCTTTCCCTATGAAAAGGGCCCGATTCCTGTATATGCTCCGCAGCATACCCACCCCCATCCCTCTTTTTCACCAGACGGGTGTTATGTGGTGTTTACAAGCGACCGTACTGGATATGCCCAGATCTATGAGGTTGAGATTCCAGCCGATCTAAAAGAAATGTGAACCCGTCCCGGATGTAGGGGTACAAAATAGTAACCAGATGAAACCCCCTACAGCTATCCCACAGGTGTATGATACCCTACGGACGCACATCGATCCCTACAGGATTTGCGCATCCCCAGACGGGTCAAAACAATATCCACCCATTTGCCCATGATTCTGTATTCCTTTGCCAAAATTAATCTGAGTCTTCACCTGCTTGGGAAAAGACCGGACGGCTACCACGAAATTGAAACCCTCATGCAAACGGTTGACCTGTCAGACAAGATCACAATGACAGAATGTAAAGAGGGCACGACGGTGACCTGTAGTGATCCGACCGTACCATCTGACGAACGTAATCTGGCCTATAAAGCGATTGATCTGGTTCGTTCAAACTTCAGGATCACTAAACCGGGTATTCAAGTACAAATCGACAAGCAGATCCCTGTTGCCGCTGGGCTTGCCGGAGGGAGTGGTAATGCGGCTATGACACTTCATGGACTCAATAAAATCTGGTCATTAGGGTTATCAATAGAAGGCCTGACAACCCTTGCGGCTGAACTTGGCTCCGATATCCCTTTCTGTTTATTCGGCGGTATGGCGCTTGCATCTAGCCGCGGCGATCAGGTAAAATGGCTTGAAGAAGAGAACCCATTTCATTTTGTGCTAATCAATCCCCCGGTTGCCATCTCCAGTGCCTGGGCCTATCAGCATGCAAAAATAAATTTGACAAATTCCGTTTCGTGTATTAGTTTAATGCTCTCTCTTTTGCGCGATGGAGACTTGGAAAGGTTTAATTTGTATCTGCATAATGACCTGGAACCAGCGGTCCAATCGGCATTTTCTGTTGTTAGAGAGGCGCGGGATATTTTAATGGACGTCGGCGCATCTGGTGTGTTAATGTCAGGAAGCGGTCCAACTGTGTTTGGGGTTCTGCCGAACCAGACTGAAGCTGATCGCTTAGCAGATCAAGTTCGTCGTCGAGTTGGTCCGCAATGGCGAGTGTTTTCCGTATCTGCCATTTCACAGCAAGAGATCTCGTCACGATGTCGTTTAGGTTAGATAGGAGCCGATACAGGTGGTTTATTGTTCCATCGAATCCCTTCGGCAGAGCATTCGCTTGAAATGTTGGTCTTTCCGGACACCGCAAGATCGGTACCCGCTCGACAAGTGCCGGCTGTGGCACCACTATTTCGGGTATGCGAGGCAGGACCGCAAGGCGAAACCTCGGCGTCCCATCTTGACTATCGAAAAAGCGTACTGCAAATACAACACGTCAGTTTGGACAGGAGAAGGTTATGAATGAGGTATCACTTGCAGCCAGGCAACGAGAAGAGACTGGTAAAAAAATTGCTAAAGCAATCAGGCGAGAAGGTAGATTGCCTGCTGTAATTTATGGCGGTGATGAAAAATCCACTCCGTTGACACTCGACTACCGTGAGTTCGATGCATTTTTTCGCAAACATCGTGGTGAGAGTGTAGTAATCAACTTGGAAATTGAAGACGGTGATGCGAAAAAGGCGCTGCTTCGTGATATTCAGCGAGACTACCTCAAAGGGACATTTATCCATGCTGATTTTCAGCAAATCTTGATGACGGACCGTATCACAACGACGGTCTCGCTGGTGTTGATTGGCGAACCCGTGGGTGTCACGCTGGATGGCGGCGTTTTGGAGCAAGCGCTACGCGAAGTAGAAATACACTGTCTGGCCTCTGAAATCCCTGAACATTTAGAGGTTGATGTAAGCGCCATGAAGGTTGGCGAAACGCTTCATGTCAGTGATTTATCCTTGGAACATGCTGATATAATAACAGATGGAGACGTTTCTGTCGTATCCGTCCTTTCACCCATGAGTGAGGAAATAGTAGAAGAAGAAGAGGACGTGCAGGAAGAACCGGAAATCATTGGGCGCACCCCGGATGAGGGTGAAGGCGAAGAGGAAGCCGGATAGGTATGTCGTTGGATTTAGACTCTGCGTGCCAGAATCGTATTTCGCGTTATGCCTTTATTGGTCTTGGCAATCCAGGTGTCAAATATGAATCAACACGTCATAACATAGGATTTCGAGTAATAGATGCCTGGTTACGTCGTTTAGATATTCAACTCACACCGATATCCGATTCATTTCATGGGGTGCTGACGACGATAGATCAAAACGATATCGTCCTTATGAAACCCATGACCTACATGAATCTAAGCGGTCTGGCTGTTTTTGATGCTATAAAATATTATGCCCTGAATCTTGATGCCCTTGTTGTGATTTATGACGATGTACACCTTCCTATTGGATCATTACGGTTACGGGGGAAGGGCAGCCACGGTGGACATAACGGTTTGGCCTCAGTTATTGATACCCTGGCTACCGATAGTATTACCCGGCAGCGAATTGGTGTAGGTGAGCCTTCCGAAGATGGAAATTTAGTCGATTACGTTTTGGATTCGTTTACTAATCCTGAAGAGAGGCTTTTGCCCGTTATTGTAGACCGGGCCTGTGATCAATTGGAAACGTTTGTTACTGACGGATGGATGGAAGCTGCCAGTCGGTACAATGGAGCGATTGATCTGAAAAATTCTAATTAATTCTACCAAGGAGACATTTCGTGAGGTCTTACGAAACAGTTGTCGTGCTTGATGCCGGGCTTGAAGAAGAGCCTACCCAACAGGAAGTAAATACGATAGAACAGATTATCACCTCCCACAACGGTGAAATGATTGATACCGAGCGTTGGGGAAGTCGTAAACTCAGTTATGAGATAAATGATAAGCGACAAGGCTATTATGCCTTATTTCGATTTAATAGTGAACCGAATGTTCTGGAGGAGTTGGACAGGGCATTTAAATTAAATGGCCATGTGCTTCGTCATATTGTCAAGCTAGTAAAACAACACGCCGTTTCCAGTCCGGCTGAGGGAAACACCTAGGTCCCGAAAGATGTAGAATTATAGATTGCTCGGTTGACGTTTACAGGAGGTTATGAATGAATCGTTCTAATGTTGTTAAACCCAGAAAACAAAAGCGAATTCCGGGTCGAATAAAAAACATAGATTATAAAGATCCGAAACAACTTCGTCGCTTTATTACCGAACGCGGAAAGATTGTACCTGGTCGTATTTCGGGTGCCAGTTCCCGTTGTCAGCGACGTTTGGCGAAAGCCATAAAGCAGGCGCGACACATCGGTCTGCTTCCTTTTACAGAAGAAGATTATAAATAACAGCATGTCAGTGTGAGCAAATGGGATTATCTCCCACATGTCCGCATGCTGTCTTTAAAGGGAGTTTTGGTTGTGAAGCTTATTCTCACCGAATCCATTAATCGCCTGGGAGATATGGGCGAGGTCGTAAATGTTTCTGATGGTTACGGTCGCAATTATCTCTTGCCGACTCGTAAGGCTGTCATGGCAACACAGAGTAATTTGAAAATGCTTCAGGGCCGACTGGAGCAGGAACAAACCCAGGATGTCAAAGATCAAGAACGAGCACAACAGCAGGTCAAAGTTCTTGAGGAAGTTTCATTAACCTCCGTAGTCCAGGTTGGTGAAGATGACCGTATGTTCGGTTCTGTGACGCAACAAACCATCGGTGAACTGCTTAAAGAAAAAGGGCATGATGTCGATCGTCGCAAAATTATTCTGGAAGAACCGATCAAAGCGTTGGGTATTTACACGGTACCTATTCAATTGCACTCCAACGTCCAGGCCAATGTGAAACTGTGGGTTGTAAAAGAGTAAGGGCTTGAAATTTTCTGCCTTGGAAATTGTCGTGTCAGGCACTTGGCTACGAGTAGAAGATTTACAAAACATGAAACGTTGTTTGCCGTGTATTGCGGGTAATTTATCCCTTGACGATTTGTAGTTGGGGGTTATATTATGTTTGATTTACGGTGGAGGTAAAAGTGGCCAAGAAGGCGCAAGCAGGAAGAGAGGCTTCGCGTTCACCAGAGAAGCGGCGACCGCCTGCATCACGACGACGACAAATGCAGGTAGCTTATACGTTGCCGTTTCACCGACAGCACTATATCCTGTTTGGTTTGGTTCTTGGTACGATTCTAGCAGGATTTGTAGCGCTAAGTTTTGAATCCATTACGTTTGCGCCGTTGCTAATGGTTACAGGCTACTGTATAGGTATTCCATTGTTGCTGTCATGGCAGAAAAGTGATAGTTCAGAGGAAGAATCCGCTTCGTAGGCATTACTAAGGCAAAGGTAGCCGTAACACAGGGCGTTGTTTGGTTTTTTGGTCAGGGCTTGAAAAGCCAAGCATCAGTACTATAGAAACACACGGGCGATTAGCTCAGTTGGTTTAGAGCGCGTGCCTTACAAGCATGAGGTCACTGGTTCGAATCCAGTATCGCCCATGCAAATATTTTTTCGGGGGCGTAGCTCAATTGGTTAGAGCGTTGCCCTGTCACGGCAGAGGTTGCGGGTTCGAGTCCCGTCGTCCCCGTTAAGTATATTTGATATAGCCCGTCGGTAACTTGGCGGGCTATATTGATTCGCCGGAGTGGTGAAATTGGTAGACGCGAGGGACTCAAAATCCCTTGACCGCAAGGTCGTGTCGGTTCGAGTCCGACCTCCGGTATTGTCAGACGAAAAATGGCCCGCTTTGATTGTCAAACGGGCCATTTTATATATACGACCGTATCCCTTGGAAATATGACGGGTTATTGGTGCCTAAATCATTGGTGATACAATCACATACGACGAAATAGATTGACAGATATATCGTATCATTATATGCTTGAAAGGTAGGATGCCACAAGTAATAGAGCGGTAGGGCAAATAACGCTTCTATTGTCCTTTTGCTTTCATGTCGATTTTGTCCTCACGTGGTTTACAATATATCTTCACAAAATAGAACTTATAAGGTCCTCTTATGATCGCTCCCGTCGAACTGACCAAAGAATTAATTCGATTCGACTCTATCAGTAGAAATAGTAATGTGCCGGTATCCGATCACCTTCATGATCAACTTGACCGTTTAGGTTTTACGATTGAGCGAATACCTTATCAGGATGAAGATGGCATTGAAAAAGTTAGTCTGGTGGGTCGTAAAGGTGAGGGGAACGGAGGTTTAGCTTTATTGGGTCACTCAGACACAGTCCCCGTGGACGGCTGGGAAGAAGATCCTTTTGAGGCTGTTGTCAGACAGGATAAACTGTACGGCCGGGGCAGCTGTGATATGAAAGGATCTTTGGCCTGTATGCTGGCCGCCGCGGAATCATTTAGCAGCACACACCTATTGGCTCCGTTATATATTGTCTTTACCGCGGATGAAGAAGTTGGCTGTCAGGGGGCCAAAGAGGTCTTGGCCCGTTCCGAATTATTTAATGAATTTGATCTTAAATACGGAATTATTGGCGAACCCACACTAATGCAGGTTGTCCGTGCCCATAAGGGGGCTATTGCTATTCGGGCTAAGGGCGTTGGGCGGGCGGCGCATAGCAGTACCGGTAGTGGGATCAACGCCAACCTTAAAATAATACCCTTTCTCTCAGAGATGAAAACCATTTATGACGCATTGACGACAGATCCTCAGTACTTCAATGATGAGTTTGATCCCCCATTTTCTGATTGGAATATCGGTATCAATGATGGCGGCGTTGCGTTGAATATGACCGCCCCTCAAAGTGTGTGTACCGTATATTATCGGCCTATGCCTGGACAGAACCAGGAAGCTATTTTAAACCGAGTACAACAGGCCGCAGACAATTATGATATTGAATTAACTATTAATAAATCCGGTGATCCGTTCATAACGCCCTTGGAGTCTAAGATTATACAAACCTCGATGGACGCCACGGGTACCCGTCAGGCCTATACCGTTCCATATGGCACCGATGGACTTGTCTTCGGAAAAAAATTGGAACTGGTCGTTATGGGGCCCGGTGATATAAAGCAGGCCCATACTGTTAACGAATGGATGAGTCTGGAACAGTTCGACCGAGCGATCGAAATCTATAAGAATATGATACACCGTTTCTGCGTAGACGGATCATTGGCTCTTTAATTTCTCAATCAGACAATACATTTGGAGGCTATCTTGCAAATTGGTCTTGTCGGCTTACCTGGCGTCGGGAAGACTACGTTGTTTAATGCCCTCGTCAAAGCCGAAGCGGAAACCGGTAGCTATACCGGCAAGAAAGGGCCGAATCGGGGTGTTATCAAAGTACCTGATCGACGTGTTACTCTACTCTCTGAGTTATTTAATCCTAAAAAAACGACCTTTGCAACTGTTGACTACCTGGATATTGCCGGAATAACATCAGGTGCAGGTAAACAGGAAGAACAGCAAGGGGATGGCGGTATTTCACTGCTCAGAAACATGGATGTACTTGTCCATGTTCTGCGTGGATTTTCAGATATCGCCGATACATCTGTAACCCCAAGAGAAGACTACGAAAATGTAGAAGTTGAACTGGCCCTGGCGGATCTGGAAATTATTGAACGAAGGTTGGGCCGTCTCACAAAAGAAGCCAAACTTAAGAAAGATCCAGAACTTTTACGCGAGAGTGAGCTGCTCGAACGTTGCAAAACGACGATAGAGGATGGGGGCGCTATTCGGGATCTGGCGTTTGAAGGAGATGACGAAAAAAGGCTACGTGGATACCGGTTTCTATCACAGAAACCTAACCTGCTTGTCTTGAATATTCCCGAAGAGGCGATACGCCAGGAAGTATCCTGCCTTGAGATGCTTGGAGATCTGCCATCGAGGTTAGAGACCATAGCTCTCTGTGCAAAAGTCGAGATGGAAATCGCCCAATTGGACGACGAAGATGCGGCAGAATTTCTGCAAGATCTGGGTATTGAAGAGCCGGCCTTAAATCGAATGATCATTACATCATACCGTTTATTGAACCTGATTTCATTTTTTACGGTAGGAGAAGATGAGGTCAGAGCCTGGACCATTACCCGCGGCATGACAGCGCCTGAAGCAGCTGGAGAGATTCACTCCGACCTGCAACGTGGGTTTATTCGAGCTGAGACCACAGACTGGCAGGCCTTGCTTGATTCCGGCGGTTTAAATGCCGCCAAAGATAAAGGCTTGTTACGCCTGGAAGGCAAACATTATACCGTTCTAGATGGTGACGTGATGAATATACGATTTAGTGTATGATTAAGACACCACAGCAAAGTCCATGGTGAACAACAGGTTTTAGAGCACAACGTGTCCTGTGTATCAAATGACAGATCAAGGTAACATGATGACTGCTGACATGGAATTATCGAACCCGTCCGATTTGCTTGCTTCGCTTGTATCCCAGGATACAGCCTTTTTGGCGCTCCCCTTGTTTTCCATTGAAGAAGAGGATCGACGAAGAAAGCAGTCCCTGACCTATGAAACTGATGTGACATTAAATGATCTGCCGGGTAAATTCAAGTGGCAGGTGTCGGCAGATCCCAGCTACGGTTTTCCAGATGCTTTCGATCGAAAAGTCTTCAAAATCATGGAAGCGCTTATCCTTGAGAATGAACGGCCTATAAAAAATCCGGTCTTTTTTTCACTGTACCGTGTTCTTCAAGTACTTGGTCTACCGCCCTTCGGTGTACATTTCACCCGGGTTCGATCCTCCGTTCAGCGTATTGCAGCGGTGAAAATTCATGCCCAGTTTATTCATGCCGAAGGAGATGCCTCCGCACACGAATCTCAGACCTTTCATCTGTTTGACGATGTCACCTTCCAGGAAGAAATATTCGACGACGAGATGGGGGCAGGTAATCCCAAACTAACGCTGGGCCTCGTGTATTTGCAGTCTTTGAACAGCGGTATGTTACAACCCATTGGCTTTGAAGAACTTCAGAGTCTACAAAATCCAATTGCAGGACGATTACACGAAATTTTACTGGCAAAATTCACGGATCGCCAGGTACGAGCCCAAAATAGCTGGACGGTCTCTTATCCCGAGCTTTGTAAATTACTTCCTGTTCGCGCCGTTGGATGGATGTCGTCACCGAAACGGCAATTTGAAGAGATCCACAATGAATTAATTGGATACAACATTGTGGATCGCATTGAATGGGAGAAAACGGAACAGGGGTGGAACGTGCAATATATTCCTGGTCTTGTATTGCAGGAATTGCCCTTGCCCACCGCAACGATGCCGCCAGACTTGCCTGATGGCGATGATGCAACGTCTGTCGATTCATTATCATATGAAGGAACCGAAAACGCACCATCCATAGAAGAAATTGATGAGATCCCTGAAGAGATGGTTGAAAAGCTGGAAGAGGAGGAACCCCCGTTAGAAACCCAACACCCCACGGAGCAAGATACCTCCCAGGTTAGCGCGATGAATTCATATCTCAGTGAGGAAGCCTTGACCCCTGAGCATCATGTGCCACCCGATGAATACGATACCCAGGAGATAGATAACGAAGATGAAAATACAGTTGAGGACGAGACATACGTAACAAATGAGGATGGGTTCCAGCAGGGCAGTGAAGAAGCCCTGCCCCCTATCGGTCAGGCGCATAAACCCGATGAATACGATACTCAGGAGATAGATAACGAAGGACGCCTGTTAGAAGATCTACCTGTAGATGAGTTACCGGCGACATCGGATGAAGAGGAGCCAGAAAGAGAGATTGACGCACAGGAGGAACTGGTGTAAGATCCTTATTTTTCGGAACCGGATCATGTGGTTGATGGCTCGGCGGAAGGATCTGAAGGAACTGGAGCTGAGGATATGATGAAGGACACTGTTACATATCAAGATACGGCCCCCGTTGAGGTTGATGAAGTATACGATATGACTTCAGATTCAGAAATTGAAACCCTACCAGATACATCTTACGTATCTTCGCTATTACCCAACACGCTATCCTTTGAAGGAGGAATGGCTATGTCGTAGAATGGGGATACACTCTGTAATATTCGATATTTACTCGCTTGGACCACAAGGTCTCGTGATCAAGTGCTGAACGACGATGTCGCCTTACGGACACGATCATTGATTCGCGAAATTTGTGCTATCCATGAAGCAAAAATCAATCACGGCGTTGTCGCACCGGATTATGTCCAGGTCGAAGTGGTTTGTCCTTCTACGCTTACTCCGGCGGCTCTGGTCAATGATTTGAAAGAACGTACACTTAGTGCGTTACAGGAGCAATTCCCCGATTTACAACAGCAATATTAGGGATTGCCACTCTGGTCCGGCGGTTATATGTGCGTGACAGCTGGCGACGATGCTGCAACTCAATTAAATCAATATCTCGATGCCAAGAAACCGGCAGATGACGAGAGTTTCCAGGTTATTCCAGCCCCGCAACTATTGACTGGTTGACTGATTGACTGGCTTTAGGAAGTATCACGGTCTCGTACGATGTTCTTCGGAACCAATTGGTTGGTTTCTAATTGGTTGATTTAAATCTTTTCAATCACCAATTCACCAATTCACCAATTGTATCAACATGGATGCAGATCCCCAATATGAAGCCGTATCGAGTGTTCTACCGCTTGTCTCATTTTCACGTGAAGAGACGATCCTGGCGGCGCTACCTTTCTTTTCACTCGACTATGGTCATCAACGTCGGCAATATCGTATCAGTTATGAGACTCAGTTGACCGGTCCTGATGTAGACGCTACATTACAATGGCAGGTATCGGCTGACCCCGTCTACGGATATCCGGATGCTTTTGATCGTAAGGTATTTAAACTTATAGAGTATCTGGCATTGGAAGACGGACGACCGGTACAGAATCCTATCCGGTTTTCTATCCGGCAGGTTTTGCAGTTACTTGGGCTGGCGCCGTTTGCTTCACATTTTGCACGGGTCCGTTCCTCCATCCGCCGTATTGCTGCCGTAACGGTTCAAAGCCATCTTATTTATACTACCGGCCGGCGCCAAGGGAAAGCGACACAGACCTTTCATGTCTATGATATGGTGTCTTTTAAAGATGCTTCCAAGGGTGAAGAAATCGTGACAGATGAGCATTGGATTGCTTTGGGTGCCTGGTATCTGCACACGATGAATCATAACCCGATGCCTCAACTTGATCTGGACTTTTTTCGAGATATCCGTGCACCCGTTGCCAGCCGCCTGTATGAATTGTTGACCGTTAAGTTCGGGCACGTCATAGAGCAAAAAATAGCCGGATGGCAGGTGGCTTACCCAACGCTTTGCCGTTTGTTACCCATACAACAAACCTTAGGCTCACCTCAACGGCAATTGGATGCTGCGCATCAAAAATTGATGGCAACCGGTTTTATAGACGATGCCACCTGGGAGAAGCACGATAAAAACTGGGTGATCTTATATGTACCCGGCCGACGTGCTCGCCTGATGTATGAGCAGATTCCGAATCAGGAAAAGCGCCTGGTCCATGCCCACCCTTCGATGGCAATCCATGACCAACCAGTTACCCTTACCTCATCTCTCCGAAGGCCTTTGAGCCCTTCCGCATGGCCTTCCTCACCAACATCCGACTTATCAGAAGGTCATGAATCATCCGATGTCGGGACCTTAGCACATTGGGGATTCAGAGAACATCCATTTGATACCACCCCAAATCCGAAGTTCTACTTCGAAGCGCCTCAATTCAAAGAGGTTCTGTTCACCTTAGACCAGGCTGTTTCTACTCAAGCCGGCGCGATGTTACTCACGGGGGAATGCGGGTGCGGGAAAACCCTGATTACGCGGACGTTCGTGCAGAGTCTCAATGCCAGGGCATACGATGTCGCTTTACTGACTAACCCTCGTTGGGATAGCCTGGAATTATTACGAGAAATTCTATATCAGTTTGGCCATACCGTCGATGTGACCGATAAAGCCGCTGTTTTACGTAAGATCGAGGCACCATGGTTTTCAACCTATCAGGCCGGCCGGCACACCATTTTGATCATCGATGAGGCCCAGTTAATTAAAGACCAATCCACGTTTGAAGAATTACGACTGCTTCTTAATTTTCAGCTGGATGATCGGTACCTTGTGACTTTGATTCTGGTTGGTCAGCCGGAACTGCACCAACAGATCCATGCCATGCCCCAATTCGAGCAGCGCCTGGCTTTTCAGCATCACCTTACGACGCTGTCGGAGGTGGAGACAGAGGCTTATATCCGTCACAGATTGGCCCTGGCCGGTGCCACACGTGATATTTTCACACCAGATGGCATCCATCAGGCCTACCTGCTTTCCGATGGCGTTCCCCGTCTTATAAACACCTTGTGCAACAGAGCATTACTTTCTGGATGGATCAACCGCCAGAACGAAATTGATGGTTATAGCGTAGAACAGTCAGGGATAAGTCATGAGTTCCAAGTTCCAAGTTCCGAGTAGGTGGCTGACGATGAGACGTTCTTTTTTCCTCTTTTTATTGGTGCTTTCTGGTACGCTATCTCCTGTAATGGAGCGTATGGCACAGCGTAGAAACCCCGGTCTTGTAACGACCGATCCAATTTCTCTACGGCAGTTTAAGGATCTATTCAATCAGGATGCGGGCATACCTCGTCTTGTCCTGCTGTTGTCTCCGACCTGAGGTCGATGTCGAAGCGGCGCCGGGGCGGTGCAGCAATCCATTCTGAAACGATATCCATCCAAGCCTATGCGCGTGTACGTTGTCTGGCAACCAGCCTATGACCGGGATACGCTTGCCGCAGCCAAACAATCGGCGTATGATCTATTCGACGATCCCCGTGTTCGTCATATTTGGGATGGCGAAAACGCCCTTGCAAAATGGTATACCCAGCAGGGACCGCTTGAATCTACGGCGATATTCATCTGGGACGCCTACTATCTCTATGCATCGAAAGCACAATGGGGAGACGAACCTTCCCACCTGGTTGACTCAGGTCACCCCGTCCTCAGTGGCATGGATCAACTGGTCTCTATACTTACATCCCTATCCGCCGATCGCTGATTTATATGTCGTTCTACACACCACGCCAAATCACCAAAGTGCTTATCCTTGGTGCCCTGGTACTCACTCTGGCCAGCGCAATTATTCATGTCATCACGTTTGATCCCAAAAACAGCGAAACCTATCGTCTCGGCTGGTCCTTCCCGCTACGCAACGGGTATATGGCATGGTTCAGTATGAGTATCAGCAGTCCGGTCCCGCGTACTTATACCGCCTTGCTCTTTATGGTCGCGGGCTTACTCATAGGGCGGTCAGCCCAGGAGTCAATACGGTTTCATTATAAAATGTTTTTATGGTCCGCCAGTGGATTCTGTTTGTTTTACGCTGTGGAGAAGATCATGACTTTTCATCTTTCGTGGCCTGTTTTCTCATACCCCCAGGTGTTGTTATCGACCTGGATACTCTGGTGCATCCCGATTATTCCGGTCATGTATGGTCTATTTCGTATACTGCCAGTACGGATACGATTTTGGCTTGTTTCGAGTTGTTTTCTGCTGGTTGGCTCTTTTATGATAGATAGATGGAGTGAACACTTCACTGGTAGGCATAGCGGTCATCATATGCTCGGTGCTTTAATGGGTGATGCAGAAGGCATGATGGAGATGATGGGAGCCGTATTGCTCCTTCATGGTATGCTGGTGTATCGGATGGGCAACGTAGACAGATAGGTTGGCATTGTAGGGCGCACGGCAGCCCGTGTGCTTACGAGAGGTAGCATGTAGAGAAATCAGCCCGGAGCTTCACCATCGAGGAATTAAAAAGGGCATCAATGGCAAAACATTATTTCGCACATGAATCCGCTTACATCGATGAGCCGGCGACGATCGGTCGGGATACAAAAATATGGCATTTCAGTCATATCATGCCGGGGGCCGTCATCGGTGAGCATTGCGTGATTGGCCAAAATGTGTTTATTGGCCAAGGTGTTCGGATTGGTAACAATGTGCATATCCAAAACAATGTATCGATTTATGAAGGCGTGGCATTGGAAGACGATGTGTTCTGTGGGCCGTCCATGGTTTTTACTAATGTAATCAACCCGAGAAGCCATATAAGTCGCAAGGACGAATTTCGCCCGACATTGGTTCGACGCGGGGCCACGATCGGTGCGAATGCCACGATCGTATGCGGACATACGATTAACAGATATGCGTTTATCGGTGCCGGGGCGGTGGTGACGCAGGACGTGCCTGACTTTGCCATGGTATTTGGCATACCTGCGGAGATTCACGGCTGGATGTGCCGGTGTGGGGTGCAGCTGGGGTTTGGGGAGCAAGAAAATAAGAAGGTGAGACAATGTGAGGCATGTGGACAGTGGTATGCTAAAGAAGGCACTACAGTAGAAATTCGTGTTTGACCTCTTCTCATCATTTTATCAAAGAAGCCATATGAATCTTCAAGTACAACACATTCGTAAAGAGGCAGACCGGCTATCACATAGTCTAGAATCCATCCTCCATTTTGCCGGTGATTCAACTTCAATGGACTTTTATATCTCTTCGTTAACGGATTATAATCCGTTCAACACGACCGAAGACATTGTGGCGAGGCTTCAAATGCTTAATGAGCAAGAGCATTTTCATGTGGAGCAGATACCTCTAACGGAGATGGAACAATGGTATTTTGATGAGGCCACAGGTGATATTCGGCATGTTTCAGGAAAATTTTTCAGTATCCGAGGTCTAAAGGTACAGACCAATATCGGTCCGGTTAAAGAATGGACGCAGCCGGTTATATATCAGCCCGAGATCGGTGTGTTGGGTCTTATCACTAAAAAGATAAATGGCATCCTGTATTTTCTTATGCAGATCAAAACGGAACCGGGAAATCTTAATAACTTTCAGCTTTCTCCCACCGTACAAGCTACCCGTAGTAATTATACTCGGGTTCACGGAGGCAAATCTACACTCTATCTTGACTATTTTTTAACCAATGACACTTCGCATATACTGGTGGACCAATTGCAATCCGAACAAGGGGCCCGGTTTTATCGAAAGCGAAATCGGAACATTATCATACGTGTACCGAATGATCAGGATATTGAACTTTTACCGAATTTTAAATGGCTCACATTGGGTCAGATAAAGCAACTTGCTCGTCTGGATAATTTGGTGAATATGGATGCCCGATCTGTAATCTCCACTATTTCATATGATGCAGAAGTTAAAAAAAATGCTGACCCCATACGAGAAGAGGATATTTATGACTGTCTGGTGTCCTCCTCCTTGGTGACCAAACCAATCCATCCATTTTCGGTCAAATTGGTGGTTTCATCTCATGGGAATACACGCCCGCTACAAACGATCGACGAACTCCTGATCAATATATCCCAGCATAAATTCGACTGTATACTGGAAACACAATTGATTCCGCTCAATGAGGTGCAACAATGGCATCGAACCGAGATGGAAATTTGTCATAACCGGAGTCGTTTTTTCTCGGTGATGGGCATCCGGGTTACGGCAGAAAGTCGGGAAATTCCTTCATGGGACCAACCCATTGTCAGACAAATAAGTCCTGGTATCGTGGGATTTGTAGCGCATGATGTGGAAGGAGTCGTACATTTTCTTGTGCAATTGAAGATGGAAAGTGGTAATATGGATCTGCTTGAATTAGCGCCGACGGTGCAATGTATTACTGATAGTTATAAAGCAAGCACTTATCCGCCGTTTGTCAGCGAAATTATCGAACCGAACCAGGGCGAAATTCTTTTCGATACAATGCAGTCAGAGGAAGGTGGGCGATTTTACCATGAAGAAAATCGAAATATAATGGTCTATTATGGTGACCAATCCTGCTTTCCTCAATTACCCCGGTATTTATATATGACTATGCATCAGCTTAAGTTATTTACCAAGTTCAACAATTTTTTAAATGTGGAAGCCAGAAGCCTCCTGGCGATACTCTAGGGACCGTATATAGATGCCCATGATTCGCTTCGGCGTGATCGGTACCGCAGACATTGCACGCCGCTCGTTCGCCCCGGTGTTGACAACGAGCGATGAGACCGTACTGGTAGCAGTGGCGAGTCGTACTCAGGAAAAAGCGGATGTCTTTGCCTCGCAATTTGGCTGTGAAGGTATTGAAGGCTACCGGAACCTCCTCAAACGGCCTGATATCGACGCGGTGTACATTGCCACGCCAACCGGACTCCACGCCGAATGGGCTATCGCAGCAGCGCGAGCAGGCAAGCACATCCTCTGTGAAAAAACACTCGCCCGAAATGTTTATGAGACGCAAGCCATTCTTCAGACCTGTCGAGAAGAAAACGTCGCCATTATGGAGGGCTTCGCCTATCAATTTCATCCGCAGCATCGTGCGCTGGATGAATGGGTAACAGCCGACAAGATCGGCGAAGCCGTTCAATTACAGGCCTGGTTCGGTTTTCCGCCTATAGACAGTCCGCATCGCTATACTCCAGAACTTGGTGGCGGGGCGTTACTCGACGCGGGGACGTACACCGTCCATGTAGCGCGGCGTTTTTTCAAATCAGAGCCGATCAATGTCTCCAGTGTGTTAGACTCGGAGGGGGAATCAGTGGACATTCGAGGTTCGGCCCTGCTCGATTTCGGAGCACAGCGTACGGCGCTCCTTAGTTTTGGGTTTAACAATATGTATCGGAACGAATATACCGTATGGGGAACAACCGGACTGATCACTATCGCACGCGCTTTTTCCATTCCGCCGACCATGTCCGCTACTCTCGTACTAAATCGCCAAGACGAACATGTAGAACGAAAACTCGACCCATTCGATCACTTTCGAGGGGAACTCGATCATTTTTGTGCCGGGTTCTTATCCGAGGCGAAGCGAAGCCATTGGCGGCAGGATGCCCTGCACCAAGCGATTACCCTTGAAGCTATTCGGCAGTCAAGTGCAGGGCGGACAACCATCCGGCCTTCCTTCCCGTAAAGTGCCTTATCTTATGAAATATTTTTCCTCTCTATACCTCACTCTAGGGCAGTCCTTCAAGGATTTTGTTCTTTCATTTGTTCATACCTATCGGCATGAACTCAATACCAACAGACGGGATAAAATCTCTGCCATAAAAAGATTTCTATTATGGCATATAAACAATTTTTTTCATAAAGGGCCCCTAATCTCTCCGTATGTAAACCATTCTATGCTTATGCTTAAGCAAGGAGTGGGCGGCCGTGGTATCTTTTTCACCGGTCTGCCTGATTCCGAAATGGCCTTTGCAGGGCATGTACTAAGGTCCGAAGATTTATTTATTGATATCGGGGCGAATATCGGAGCCTACAGCGTGCTTAGTGCAGCCACATCAAAAGCTAAATGTATCGCGTGTGAACCTATCTCTGAAACGTTCGGATACCTTGAAAAAAATGTTCGGATGAACAATTTGGGTGCACTTATCAAGACAAAAAAGGTAGCGTTGGGCAAAGAAGAAGGTACGATTCTTATGACCAACAAATTCGGGGTCGGTAATTATGTTGTTTTAAACGATCAGAATGAATTTTTACCGACGGAGACAGTGCTCATAACCACATTGGACCGGATGATGGTGAACCAAACTCGAACTCATACCCTTATTAAAATTGATGTGGAAGGATACGAAAGTGAAGTGTTCGACGGTAGTGAAGCCACTTTGCGTGAGGACGGCGTATTCGGTGTCATTTTGGAACTTATCGGCCAAAGTGAAAAATATGGTAGTCAGGCTGAGATGGTTCATCAACGGATGCTCAATTTTGGTTTTCTTCCTTACCAATATGTACCGTATGAGCGCCGTCTGATTCTTCTCGATGGGAAAGATTTCAGTAAAAAAAATCCTTTCGATGCCAACGTCCTTTATATTAAAAATAAAGAATTCGTGCTGGACCGGCTGAAATCAGGGCAGGCATTTGAAATTTGGAATAAACAGATATGATAAAATGCAGGGAAGTGCAATGAAAATCTGTATGTTGGCAAACGCTCAGAGTAAGCATATTCTTCGTTGGGCACATTTCTTCAAACAAAGAGGTCATGAGGTAAATATTGTAAGTGCTCGTCATGAAAAAATAAATGGGATTAAAGTGTATACTCCACGGATACCGTTTGAATCCAAATATCTACAGAAGGAAACATTTGATGCCAACAGGACCTCCAATTTTATTGTATATCTGAAATACATTTTGCTTGGATGCCTGGTTCGCTCTTATTTAAAAAAAATCAAACCCGATATTGTTATGGCTATGACGCTTCAAACCAATGGTGTCTTGAGTTTGATTTCAGGCTTCCACCCTACAGTTTACTGGCACCTAGGTTGTGAAGTACTATCCATTCTCAGTGAATATTCTCTCACTATGAGATTGTTAGTAAAACGGATGGTTCGCACGGCTGACCTATTCTATACGATGGATAACTCAGGCGTCCAACGGCTAGTGGAATTGGGTTGTCCAAAGGATAAAATCCGCGTTCATCCATGGGGAATTGACCTGAACGATTTTCCCCCGTTACCGCCTTCTTCAGAAATGCGACAAAAATATGACGCTGTCCCTGGGCCTCTTGTACTTTGTGTTCGGACCTTAGAGCCGCATCATGATGCCCTCACTTATGTCAAGAGTACCTCATTAATATCAAAGCAGTATCCTACAGCCCGATTTATACTCATTGGAGACGGGGTTCAACGGGATCTTATCCGTCAGACCGTGGATGATCTGAATTTGAGTGGTATTTTTTTCCATGTCGGATATATTCCTTATGAGCAATTATCTTCTTATTTTTCTTCAGCCGATATTTATGTGGACCCGGTTAATTTTCCTATTCCTGAGAAAAAACGTTCCTGGTGGGGACATACCATGCGTTGTAGTTCTGCAGGACTTGGTTATACCGTAAGCCTTTTCTCCGCTATGAGGTATGAATGCGCTTCGGCTGTCTCGAATCGTCCGGGTTTGACAGATATTATCCCACCTGCCTATCGTAAATATTTATGGCAACCGGGCAATCATGAAGACCTGGCGGAGAAAATCTCAGCGTTGATATCAAATCCGAAAGAAATGGCTGCATACGGAAAAGAAAGTCGGGAGATAGTAACCAATCCTCAATTTGATTGGCTGACTAATTGTGAGAAAACTGAAGCGGAGTATTTAGAAGTTATCTCACGTGGTCAATCAACATGAAATATAGGCCGAAGATCAACAGGTCAAAAGGAAGGACGTAGTCAGCGTATGATGATGTCAGAGAGGATATATAAATGGCCTGTTTATGTCTTCAGATATTTGCTCTGGGAATTCCTCAGAGAGCGTATGATGATGCCAGAGATTCGGATATATAAATGGCCTGTTTATGTCTTCAGATATTTGCTCTGGGAATTCCTCAGGCATAAAAAAACCACCAACGTGATTTCGACAGTACAGGGCCTATATACCATAAATTTCCGTGACACGATTATTTCAAAAGCTCTGTATATATTCGGGGCGTATGAGTATTATGCAATTAATGACGTGCTAGAATTTTTTATTAAAAACAAAACCATTTCAAGTCACCCTGTCGTCATTGATATCGGAGCCAATATCGGGGTGACGTCTATCGCAATGGTTCGATCAGGAGTGATAAAAAAGGCGATTGCCATAGAACCGGAACCGCAGAATATCGCATCACTTGAAAAGAATATTACATTGAATAAGTTGGAGAAGGAGATTACCTGCCTACCCTTTGCTGTATTCGACACGGATGGGCAATTATGCTTTGAGCTGAGTGACGACAACTTTGGTGATCATCGGGTGCGATCCTCCGAACCGTTGCATGGGGAGAATAGACTGTTCCAGGAAGATACACGACGGACGATCGAGGTGAAATCCCGACGGCTTGATACTGTTGTTGCATCTCTTCCGCCTTCTGTTCGGGCAGATATATCATTAGTCTGGATCGATGTGCAGGGCGCTGAAGGGTCTGTTTTTTCTGGCGGCCATGAGACGCTATCTCGGCCTATTCCGGTGGTAGCGGAAATATGGCCTTACGGAATCCGGAGAAGTGTTAGAGGCGAAGCGCAATTCCATCAAGAGATCAAATCATTATGGAAGTACTACTGGGTAGAACATAAACGTCGATTCACCTGCTATCCAATAGATGATTTTGCCTCTTTCTATGATAGGCTGGCATTAAAAAACACCTTTGCGAATGTTGTATTTACGCATGACAAGTTAAAGAAATAGACGGATTGTTCACCTGAGATTTCAAATGAATCGCTGCCTGTTTTGCGAAAACCCTATATCTGCCTTCATGACCTTCGGTCGTATGCCACTGGCAAGCGGGTTCCTTCTACCCGAAGATTTTGGAGACGAGTATTATTACGAGCTCAAACCAGCTCTCTGCGACGCCTGTAAATTATTTCAAATCGTAGATGTTCCGGATAATAAACGCGTGTTCCATTCAGGGTATACGCATGTGACGTCGACCTCCGCGTTTATGATTCAGCACTTGAAGCATCTAGCCCAGGACGTCATACAAGAATATCTAGTGGATGAGGATCCTTTTGTCGTTGAAATCGGAAGCAATGACGGCTCTCTATTAACAAATTTCGTTCAGGCTGGCATCCGTGTTCTTGGCATCGAACCAGCTCGGGCAGTCGCGGAAATGGCTCGTAATGCTGGTGTGAAAACAACGATTAAATACTTCAATGAAGAAATGGCTGTTGAAGTAAAAAAGCAGGCAGGACCGGCGGATATTATATTTGGTATAAATGTGATTGCCCACATATCTGATATAAACGCAACTGGAGAGGGTATTAAAACACTGCTCAAAGACAATGGTGTTTTTATTTTTGAAGCGGTTTATTTGAAAGATATCGTAGTCAATAATGCCTATAGCCAGATCTATGACGAACATGTTTTTAATTATTCCGTCACCTCGGTGAAAAACATCTTCAGTAAATATGGTTTAGAACTATTTAATATTAAGAATATTAATACTCAGGGCGGTTCTATGCGTTTTTATCTGGCACCGACTGGATCACGTGAAGTTAAAAGCAGTGTTGATGATCAAATCAAAAAGGAAGAGAGAATACATTTACATGATGAATCGACATTAGATTTTTTCCGTATCGGTTGCGAGCAGTCAAGAGACCGCTTTAGGGCGCTCATATTTGATCTGAAAAATCAAAAGAAGCACATTGGCGGTTATGGGGCGGCTACCAAAAGTACCATTATGATAAATTATTGCCAATTTACCGCTCAAGATATTGACTATCTGATTGACTCCACGCCATTAAAACAAAATAGAGCTTCGCCTGGTGCTCATATACCAGTAAAGACACCGGCATACTTTCGGGCGCACTATCCAGACTACATGATTATTTTTCCCTGGAATCATGCTGAAGAAATACGGTCTAAAGAAAAAGACTTTGAAACGCAAGGCGGCCAATGGATCATACCAGATAAGGACTTGATTGTTGTTGGTCAAAATGGAGAAACAAAATGGATTTAAATGGATCAGGAGGAAAAAGGTCAAATGGACAATTGGAAATCAATATTCATAGATAATCCATCATTACTCCCTGAAGAAGGAATTATCGCATTAGAGCCTGCCATTGTAGATCATCGCGGCACCATCCAGGAAATCGCCAATGTACCTATGAAAAGCGCGTATATTATACACTCAAAAAAAGGCACGGTACGTGCGAACCACTGGCATAAGACAGACTGGCATTTCTGCTACGTGCTATCCGGCCATATTCGTTATTATTCTCGTCCGCACGACACAAACGAGCCTTTAAAAGAACTGGTGGTACAGCAGGGACAGATGGTTTATACGCCACCACTGGTCGATCATGCCATGCACTTCCCTGAAGAGACCACATTTTTGGTGTTAAGCCGTAATGCACGTGATTATGACAGCTATGAGTCGGATGTGGAACGTATCATGGTTGTCGATCCATCTGACTTTCAATAAATGAAAGAAGATATTATCCCCCGTCTCCGACAAGTCCTCGCTTTATTAATTTATAGTATATGTTTCTTTTATATTTATTATAACTACAAGCACTTTGCTCCTATTTTTTCCATCCCATGGACCGGCCTGTTATATTTGACGATCTTAAGCTTTGTTCATTTCACGGTGACCGGTCTTACCTTTTATTATCTGGTTAAGATGGTAGCCGTAAATTTGAATCCAATTGAGATATTAGGGTTAACGTTTTTATCCAATATAGCAAACTATTTAGGCCCCAGTTCACCTGGTGTAGTTATTAAAGGGTTCTATTTGAAACGTCAAAAAACCCTGCCATATACGCACTTTGCAACGATTCTTGCTGCGAACAGTTTTATCATTTTCTTTGTAGCCGGATTTATCGGCTTATTGCTATTAGGTATTATGTGGATACAGTTGGACATATTTCCCGTGCTTTTGGCCCTAATCTGCGCTGCGCTGCTTACTCTTTCAATTTTGCCTTTTCTACTTCACATTTATCCTTCTAATCGTGGGGGCAGATTGTGGGAGCGGATCAATAGAGCAATTGAGGGGTTTAATCTACTTAAGGGCCAGAAATCAGCCCTGATTACCGTCTGCGGGACACTGATAGGACAATATGTTATTATCGGGTGGACCATTCTGACAGTTTACCAATTGCTCGGGATGGACATCACTGTAACCACAGCGCTTATGATTGGTCTATTCACTTCCATCTCAAATTTCTTTACAATTACACCCAATAATTTGGGATTTCAAGAGATAGTTATTGCTTATCTATATACCATCTCCGGTTCTGATTTTAATAATGGCTTGGTCGGAGCTGGTATCCTGAGAGCCATTCACCTCCTTTTAACATTCGGCCTCACACCTATCCTGACCTATTTTATGCTTAAATCTGTTAATCTATCGTTTAAAGATATCCGTCCAGGCAAAGCAGAAGAGGAAACCCACGATCGTGCGTAATCTACTCAATAGTGGGTGGTTAGTGGTAGAAAGTGGTTTACTTCTGGTTGGTAGCTTGAAGCGATATCCATGAGGCCGCCATCATAGAGCTATGGTCTATAAACGGCGTTTGGCCATAAATTTGTTCATGGAATATATCAAGCTCTCTCTCATGCCCCATACCCCCGCCCACCGAGTGCATCTTACCGTTAACCCCCAGCTTCTTAAAATCGATCATCTCCACATATTTATCACCGCAAAAAATCTCCAGCCGCTCTTTTGGCACATGCGGTCCACCGAAACTCGTGTAGGTAAGCTGCCCCATCGAGCCGTTCTCATATTGCACCTGGACCATAAAGTTAAACAGGCCCATTTTCGTATCCCCTGATATGGGCAATGATAGAGCTTGCACCTGTACCGGTTTCGAATCGGCATAAAGATTCATCAGATCGAAAAAATGATCCGATTCGCCCAGCAGGCGACCGCCGCCTTCCACCGGGTCCAGCGTCCAATGAGCGTCCGGTAGATGCTGAATGTTTACGGTATATTTCATCAGGATGGGCTGTTGGGTCACATATCGCTTCGCCTTCCCGGCAATTTTAGAATAACGCCGGTTGTAGCCTACCATGTAATGGACACCGGTCTTTCGTATGGTCTCCTGCACTTGTTGCCATTCTTCCAGATTCATCGCTACCGGCTTTTCGACAAAGACATGTTTACCTGCTTCTGCGGCTTCGCAGGTTAGCTTTGCATGTAAATTATGTCGGGTCGCGATGAGGACCATATCAACATTCGGATCGGCCAGGATCTCCTTATAGTCCGTTGTCACATAATCACAGGCGTACATCTTCGCCACAGAAGCGGCGGTCATACCCGTGGCGGAACACAGTGCTTTAAGATGATACCCTTTATGCCTGCTCAAATTGGGGATATGTGTGTTACGTGAAAAATTACCGACGCCGATGACACCTACGCTGACTACATCCTTCTTAAGCCGCTGCGGTTCAGTAAGATGGATGGTATTCGAAATGCCGATCACTGGAGGATACGACAGCAATACAGCTACGGATTTCATTGCACCTTTTTTAATTCGATCAATAGCTATTTGTCCTTCTTCAAGTGGAAATGTCGCATCTACGAGCGGCTTGACATCTATCTTTTTATCACTAATCAGCCGGATGACTTCATCCAGGTTACGGTGCTCCGTCCATCGGACATATTGATAAGGATAATCTACACGACCTTTCTCGTAGGCGTCATCATAACTACCGGGGCCATACGCGCGTGAAAAGGAGAGGTCCAGTTCATTCAAAAAGAAGGGCATGCGCTCCAGATCCATCTTAACGAGACCTATAAAGGTCACTTTACCCTGCTTGCGGGTCATTTTCATGGCGTTATTAGCGATTGCCGTGTCATTGGATACCGCACACATGATGGTTCTATCCGCGCCTTTCCCACCGGTCATGTGTAACACCGAAGCAACGGGGTCCGACTCACCGGCAAGCACGGTATGCTTTATGCCGACCCGGCCGGCAAGCTCAGTTCTGTCGGTGGACACATCGATACCGATTACACGGGCGCCTGCCGCCAACGCAATTTGAGCGGCCAGTTGTCCCACCAGACCCAACCCATAGATAACGACCCATTCCCCGATCTGCAACCCGCTGCGGCGAATACCCTGCAGAGCAATACCGCCTACGGTAACAAAAGCGGCATCTGTCAGGTCCACCTCATCCGGCACTTTCACCACATGGTTGGCATAGGCAGCCACCTGTTCCGCATGGCCCTGTGCAGCGTAGGCAACCCGGTCTCCGATTTCGACATGGTCGATCCGCTGGCCCTTATCAAGTACGACACCGGCGCCGCTGTAGCCGATCATTCTATAGAGGTAGAGTTCGTTTTTTATGGTATCTATCGTTTTTCTCAGGCCGCCCGAGAAGACCAGATTTTTCACCGCTTGCCGCATCCAGGGATCTTCAATCGTCTGTTTAGCAAGCTGCGTCGGCGTTTTCTGTACCGTACCCATTTCCGTCCCGGAACTGATCAGGGAGTAATGGGTGGAAATCAGCACCTGATCATCGGATATGTGAGGCGTGGGCATGTCTTCGATAAGAATACGGCCGCTTTTGTCTATGACACGGCGTACCAGTTGTTTCATAGGATTACTTTCGGGCGATAATTACAAACCCTTTGGTCAACAGTTCTTCATCGGCGTATTCTGAAAGTTCCTCTCGAATAGCCGGCGTTAACAGCTCTTTTCCTTCTACAGCGTAAGATATCCATGCCTGCACATCAAAACAGGTCTCGAAAGCAGCTCTATATTCCTGCATCCGTAACCGGTTGATCCACGATGGTATGTCCGGATACAAATTTTGTCGTAAATGATCCCAGGGCGGCACTTCTTCCGAGGGTTCGCTCTCGGGATATTTCCAGGCAATATGATGGCCCCCGGATATACTTGTGTAATTATGGACATAAATATAGGTGATGCCAGCCGGTTTCATCACCCGGTGTAATTCCCGTACTGCCGCCGGAACATCGGGTAGGTGTTCGAAGACTTCATGAGATACCACCACATCGAATTCATTATCCGGTAACGCCAGCGTCGTTCCGGTCATGCGCCTTAAATCCACGCCGTCAAAGTTAAGGGAAAACGGACACCGTTCATCAAGCGCTTTGTAATAAGGTCGAGCATATATATAATCCCAGACCAGCGTCCGAGCCGTACGCTCAAGACCGTTCTCCTTAAAAATATGCAGATATTTACCCGGCTTCCGACCCGGCTCTGTGAATTCGGTATCGACGCCCGTGGTCCGGGCCCCATAACTGTGCAGCAGCAAGGTAAGCCATGCCGATTTACCACAACCGAGATCCAGAATGCACTTTTCCTTCAAATCTCCCGTATAGGAAGCCAACTCGCCGGACATCCTGTGGAAAAAATCATAGTTCTCTTTAGCAAAATCGTCATTATGCGTATTGGCATATCGAACCATGGCCCAGTACAATGCAAGCCGGGGAAACGGATTCACAAGTAGGTCTCCTGCCGAACATCCGATTTGGAGGCCGTCATCAGTGCCCCCAATGCCCGTGTCATCCAGCCGTTGCACCAACGCATCAATGAATAATTCCAGGTTAAAAAACGACTACGGCGGTATACAAAGGCCGACGTACGAGGCTGATAAAGATTTGCAATCGTCCAGGCCGCGATCTTTTTGGCTTGTTCCTCAAATTCGAGCTTGTGACGGCTTGCTTTGGTAAAAGATATGATGCCCTGTGCAGCCCCGTGTATGTCGTACGGGTAGCGTCTGTCGTTCATCCATCTTGGGGCACCGTCGTCTTCGAACAAATGCGCCGCATAGTACGATAAGCCATCCCAGTATACCGGCATATACCGGTCATCCTGTGTGGCCTCGTAGAATTCCAGCAACGCATCCAAAATGCCGCCGGTATGATAGTTATCGTGCCGGATCGGCGATTTACCCTTTGGGTAGGTATAAAACCAGGCGGCATAAGGCGTACGCCGATTCACGGTATAATTATACATTTTTATAACCGTGTCGAATATAGCCTGCTCACGGGTTTGCGTCCATAGTTTGATGAGGAACGCACCGATCAGGACCTGATTGTTAAGTACGATGGCACCGACCGGTCTAAGGACATATGCCGATGCGCGTTCGTCTTCCTCCTCATGCAGCACCGGTAGGTCCTCCAACAAAAATTGACCAGCAGATTGGGCGGCAGCCAGATATTTTTCATTATGGGTAACGCGGTAGGCGTGCATCAGGGCTTCCCCGACGAAAACTGTAACGACTGCGTTTGGTTCAAAAGCATCCTGCAAGAAGATCGGACTTTGCCAGATATAGTTGTATCCCCAGGATAAATGAGATTGATCCGGACTGGGATGTGCCAGTAACCAATCGATCAGCCCTATGGCTTCGTTGAGATGGTCTGCCTGACCCGTGTGCGTGAACAAATGCAGGTAAGCCCGGGCAAATAAGGCGATACCTTTGGGGTTTCTCGACGTTTTAACCCCTAATAGTGGTCGGACATGCCAGGGACATTCCTTAACCGCTTGGGTCCAGATTAATCTCAACCACTTGTTGTTGCATGATAATGTATGTAATAGGGGGCTGTTCAGCGCATCGAATTTACTGTAGCCGGTGTAATCCCTCTGTTTAGCTGCTTCAAGCACCTGCCGACAGATCTCCAAGTAATTATGCGACATAAGACCAGTCCATCTGATCCCACAAAGCCAGTTGTATCATTTTCCAGCGATGAGATCCTTTGTAGGGCAACTTTTCATATAGATTATCTGTAAATATATCGGAGAAAATACGGGTATTATATTCACAAGAGGCCTGCAACAGACTTTGCCAGACCGGTTCAGAAAACCAGTCGTCCTGAGGCGTACCGAATCCAATTTTATCTTTTCGGTGCAGAATCTCGGGAATGGTATATTGGCCCAACGCTTTTTTTTGTAATACCTTCGTCTCCCCACGCCGGATTTTATCATTCGCGCTGATCGCCAGCCCCGCCTCTACCAGACGGTGGTCGAGATAGGGCACGCGGGCTTCCAGAGAGAAGGCCATCGAGTTTCGATCTTCCATACGCAGCAGATGTTCGAGTTTATATTGAAAATGCCGCACAAGAGAGATATTTAAATTCGGTGCATCGAAAAATTCATTGAAAATACGACTTTGGGATATATAAGTATGATAAAAATCGGCGTCAATATGAGGCAGCGTCCTCGCCAGCGACATACTCTTCTGCTTCGACGACAGCACTTGAAAGATGAAGGTCTGAAGGCCGCTTTTATCCTGACGGCGTAATATATTTTGAACGATTTCTATAGTCAGTCGTCCCAATTGCCACTCTTTCAATAAGCTGACCAGAAAGAATCCATGAAAGTATTGATAGCCTGCGAAAACCTCGTCTCCGCCCTGGCCGTCCAGCAATACCGTCACGCCGTGTTCTTTTGCCAGACGCATCACTTCATACTGCGTATAGAAGGCAGGGGTCGTAGTTGGTTCGTCGTTCGTCCGGGTGAAGGCCTGTAGATGTTCATGTGCGCCGGCGGCATCGGGATAGGTACGGAAGTTAAGAAATGGATAGGCCCTGTTCAACGCATCAACATACCGGCACTCATCGACGGTCGACCCGGGATACGCTGCGGTAAAGGTCATAAAATCCTCGTCGGCCAGGTGCTGTTGGTACAGCGTGCCAACCAGGATGGATGAGTCCAAGCCGCCGCTCAAACAACTACCGACCGACACATCGCTGCGCATACGTAATTTTACACTGTCTAAGAACAAGGATTCAACGGTTTCATGAGGATTTTCAAGCCTTTCCCCTTCCTTGGCCAGATAATCTTGAGGACGCCACCAGGACTGGATGGTCTCCCCTCTAGCCGTCACCTCCATCCAGTGTCCTTTAGGGACGCGGTGGATGCTTTTCAAAAATGTTTCGTCGTACACATCCGTTCTATTGAAAACCAGAAAATCAAACAGCGCCTGCTCATTCAGGCTGGTGTCGAGGGCCGGTAAAATGCGAAGCGCCTTAATCTCCGAAGCAAATATGAAGCGGCCCATATGCCGGGTGTAATACAACGGTTTGATGCCGCAACGATCTCTAACTAAAAATAACCGTTGTTCTTTGGTATCATAGAGCGCGAAGGCGAACATACCGTTAAGACGGTCGAGGGCCTCTTTACCCCAGGCGAGATACGCGTTGAGTAAGACTTCCGTATCCGTTTTGGTATGAAAGGTCCAACCCTTTGCCTGCAGTTCCTCACGAAGTTCGATATAATTGTATATTTCCCCGTTATACGTGAGGACATACCGGCCGTCATTTGAAATAAACGGCTGATGACCATCCTGCGACAGATCGATGATGGACAACCGGCGATGACCGAGAATGCAACGCGTATCCGACCATAGACCGGCATCATCCGGGCCCCTGTGACTTTGCACGTTATTCATGCGCTCCACGAGAACCTGATCTTCTCCAGATAGACGTTCAGTACATAAGAGGCCGGATATACCACACATGTTCAGGGGACTGCCTTTTTAACGAAGTCGACCATCCAATCGGTCACATCGATTTTTTGTTTGATGAGTGCCGCACTTTTATCCCGCCACTGCGCTTTAATGTCAGGCGTCGTCAAGATATCCAGGCCTTTGCGTATGGATGCCTGGATATCATCCGGCGTCTCCCTGAAATTGAAGACACTACCGAATACATGTTCCTGCTCGTCGGTATATCCCCGACCCACATTATCGATATAAATCGCTGGTGTGCCGAGCACAGCGCATTCCGAGGCCATCGTGGCACTTTCGCCATATAGAAGTGTGGCAAAGGCAAGCAGGTGATGAATATAATTCGGCGGCATACTAAGTCTGTGACGGTCGAGCTCCGGCGGTAGTGGTTTTTCAGACGTGATATAGACGCGGGCATGTTTGGAAAACTGTTTTACGAGATCGATCTTAATCTGCATATCCAACCCGGTATGGCCGATGTCATGTACGGCCTGCCACCCTACAAATCGGAGGACGACAAACGGCTTATCTACAGATATGCCGTATTTTTCTAAGATGGTCCTGTCTGGCGTAAATCGGTTGGGATGCAAATAAGCCAATTCATGGTACCCATTATATCTAATCTGTTTACGTCCCAAATCACACCGATAACAAGTGGGGCTGCACACGTAGGAAGTGAACGGCATGTAGGTCCATTCAGCGTTATTGTGCTCGGTGTCGTCAAAGACCACACAGACCTTCCGTTTCAAAAAAGCCACATGTGCGGCTCGAAAAGAAGCAATGCCCGTGAATACATCCGGGTTGTATTGCCGAATTGCGGTATATAAGCGATAGTCCAACAGTGGAATATTAAGTACCTTTTTAAGCGGGATGTTTCCCGGTTCACCTAGATTGGTATATTCAAATCCATACTTATCAAGCAAGTCGGTCGCGATATCTTTTTTTACTGCGGTAATAAATACCTGATGATCTTCTTTTTGCATTGTCCAGATAAAATGCTTAAAAAAATGAACATGAGCAGGATGACCGATATCAATTAATATTTTCATGCCTTTAGCTCATATGTTTCATAAATTCAGAGACACTGCTCATGATTGATGTTTGATAAGCCGACCAAGGCAATATTACTACCCCAAGTAGTCTATTCAGGCTGAATTCAGCGAAAAATAATTTTTGATGAAATATTATAGCACACGACAAAATTGTCGTGTGCCCCAGCGAAAGCAGGGGTACAGCGTCTTTAATGTGCTGTGGAGAAAGCACTGGTTCCTGGCTTTCGCCGGGATGACAATGATTAACATCGAGTTTTGTCGTGTACGTAAGATAAAATATTAAAATACGATGAGTTACAATTTTCAGAAGTCGGTCAAATTATGCGAATGATGGGTATCGTGTATCGCAGGTTCTCTACGCCATAATCAGTAAGATAGTTTATTTTTCTAACTTGTTATAATCCATATCGAACCACATGGCAAACAACAGGGAAAAAAAGGCCATGGTAGAAACAAAGATGACAGTGAGAAAATTGATAGGCGGTATGCTCCCGGTTTCCGCAAAAACCCAAATCACCCGGGCAGTTAGAGGAATATCCAGAATGAAGAGAACAAAAGAGAACAGGTAGAAGAAGACGAGCGGGTGAAAATCGCGAATGATATAGCGTTCCTTCAAACGCCATAGAAACAACTTCAGCAGAAGATAAGACATGGTAAATACCACTTTACTGATCTTGATCCCTGATGATTCTCCTATATTGTAAACAGGTCGAATAGGTACATCACGAACCCGAAAACCGTATACGTTAAGGCGTACTAAAAAATCATTTGGCATGCCATATCGTTTGTACACCTGATCCAGATTCAGCGTTTGGAGGACGTCCAGCGATACCGCCGTATATCCTGTTTGGGAATCTGCAACATGCCAATATCCCGATGCAATTTTGGTCAGGAGGGAAAGAAAAGAGTTTCCTATATACCTTTGTTTGGGGATTATCTTCCAGGCCTCGCCAGTGAATAAACGGTTGCCTTTGGCATAATCCGTCTCGTCATCCACCACTGGATCAAGTAACCTGGGCAGGTCATTCGGATCCATCTGGGCATCACCGGCCATCACAACGGTAATATCGATCTTTTTTTCAATAGCTTGTTTATAGCCCGTAATGATCGCGCCACCCACCCCCTGATTGATCTGATGCGTGATCAGATCAATGGTCCGGTTTCCCTGATGCTGGTAGGTCTCAACGATAGCGCTTGTCTTATCCTGGCTTTGGTCATCCACCACGATAATAGCGTCTACATAATCAGGCATCGTTTCTATAACGCGGCCTATCAGTTTCTCTTCATTATAAGCAGGAACGACGACGGCAATGGATTTGTCTCGGTACATAGATTGGCTCAGGATTCATCGTCTCTCAGCTTCTTTTCGGACTATAGATATGCGTACTCGTCCCGTAGAACGCTTCAGCCGCTTCCATCATGGTTTCAGAGAGCGTCGGATGGGCGTGAATCGTCAGTTTGATATCTGAGGCCAGAGCAGCCATCTCGACGGCCAGCACACCTTCGGCGATGAGTTCGCCAGCCCCGGCCCCTACAATACCGACCCCGAGCACCCGGTCGGTATCTGGATCAATAATTAACTTCGTCAGCCCGTCCGTTCGGTCGAGCGTCATGGCACGGCCCGATGCTGCCCAGGGGAAGCGCGCCACTTTGATCGGCCGGCCCTGCTCCTTGGCCTGGTTTTCGGTCAAGCCGCACCAGGCTATTTCCGGGTCGGTGAATACGACGGCGGGAATCGCGGCGGGTTCAAAGGCGACTTTATGTCCGGCAATAACCTCAGCCGCGACGATGCCCTCGTGAGAGGCTTTGTGAGCCAACATGGGCTCGCCTGCAATATCCCCGATAGCAAAAATAGTCGGTTCGTTCGTACGACGCTGGGCGTCTACGGTTACGAATCCCTTTTCATCCAGCTGGACTTGAGTATTTTCCAGCCCCAACCCATCTGTCACAGGTTTACGACCAGCAGCCATCAGCACTTTATCGAATAGTTGCTCTGTTTTATCCAGGTTCTCACCATCAAATCGAGCACGAATGCCGTTTTTCTGTTCTTTCAGTTCTGCAACTCTGGTATTCAACAGGACGGCGTGCATCTGCTGTCGTATACGCTTGCCGAGTATATTAACCAGGTTGCCGTCGGCACCCGGCAATAAACTTGAGGTCATCTCAACCACCGTGACTTTTGAACCTAATGCCGCATACACACTGCCTAATTCCAACCCGATGTAACCCCCTCCGATCACCAGCAAGGACTTCGGTATATCTTCCAGTTCAAGGGCTGAAGTGGAATCCATAAATCGGGGGCTATCGAGTGCAAGGGATGGGATGATAAAGGGCTGTGATCCCGTGGCTAGGATGGCATAATCAAAGGGCAGGTTTTCTGAGTCACCATCCACTTTATCGATAGCGAGGGTATGGGCATCTGAAAAACGAGCACGCCCTTGAATCAAATTTACGTTTCGACGCTTACTAAGGTCGCCGAGACCCTGTGTTAACTGCTGAATAATGCTTTCTTTCCAGGTACGAATCTTATCAAGATGAATCTTAGGCTTCCCGAACTCGATGCCCCAATTGGTTGCTTCCTTTGTTTCATTGATTACTTTCGCGACATGCAGCAACGCCTTGGATGGAATACAGCCACGATATAAACACACGCCGCCCGGGTTGATCTCCGGGTCTACAAGGGAGACTTGCAAGCCTAAGTCTGCAGCCATAAACGCTGCCGCATATCCACCCGGCCCACCACCGATCACCGCGACATGCGTGGGGTTACTCATGTTATCCTCCGGATAAATTGGTGAATGGTGAATTAGCCTTCCAGGCTTAAAAGAAAGGGTTCCTCGAACGCCTGGACGAGCCACTGCATAAACCGGGCACCGTCCGCACCGTCAATGACACGATGGTCATAGGAAATCATGAGCGGGAGCATCAGTCTCGGTTGAAATTCACCATCGACATACACGGGTTCAATACGTCCTCTGGCGATACCCAGGATAGCGACATCCGGGGCATTGACAATCGGGGAAAAAAATGTGCCGCCGAATCCGCCCAGATTGGAAATGGTGAACGAACTACCCTGCATGTCTTCCAGAGATAACTTTCTATCCCTGGCTTTTACAGCCACCTCAGAGAGTTCAACAGCCAACTCGATAATATTTTTCTGATCCACATCCCTGATGACTGGTACAACCAGGCCCCGGTCCGTATCGACCGCCACACCAATATGATAGTATCTTTTGTATATCAACTCCTGCTTGGTCATATCTATGCTGGCGTTGAACATGGGAAACTTTTTTAAGGCAGCAGCGGCTATTTTCAGCGCGATGGCCGTCATGGTCAGCTTGGCGTTCGCAGCCTCTGCTTTGGCACCGAACTGCTTACGCAAGGCTTCCAATGCCGTAATATCCGCTTTGTCCGCATAGGTGATATGTGGAATATTAGCCCATGCGGCGCCTAGATGGGCTGCGGCTGCCTTGCGAAGATTGCTCATCGGCTCAACCTGCACCTCGCCCCATTTGGTGAAATCCGGTAGCGGTACAGCAGGCAGGGCACCCCCGACACCGGTTGCTGGGCGGCTGGTGTTCTGTAGTTTGGCATACCCCTTTACATCATCATTGGAGATACGACCACCGGGGCCTGTACCGGGCACCATTTGAATATCGATTCCAATTTCTCTTGAAAATCTCCGAACAGATGGGGCTGCGGGTATCGGTGCCTTTGAAGAGGCAGGAGAGGGAACAAAGACCGGTGCGGTCACCGGCGGCAAGGCTGCCGGTTCAGAAGTTTCCGTAGGCGCCTCCAATACAGGAGACGGATCCCCAGCGGCCGGTGTGGCCGTTTTCTCTTCACGGACGGCCTCATCCAATGCCGTTTGGCTTTCACCTGTATCGGCCTCATCGACCATCAAGATCGGGTTCCCTACCTCGGCCTCATCTCCATTTTTTACGAGTATTTCTGTCACCACACCGCTGACGGCGGACGGCACTTCCAGGTTGGCCTTATCTGTTTCTATCTCCAGGACCGACTGGTCTACTGAAATGGTATCTCCTACGGCGACCAGAATACCGACAACCGTACCGGCATTCACGTTCTCGCCTAAAGGAGGCAGGTTGAATGGTTGTGCCATATATTGTCTCCATGATGAGCCGAATCAGTGATTCGTTCTTCTATCCAGCCATAATCGGGTTCGGTTTATCAGCATCAATCTGTAAATCTTTCATAGCCTGTTTTACTTTTTCATGTGGAATCTCACCCTCGCGCGCCAAGCTGTGCAAGGCCGCCAGAGTGATGTATCGTGCATCTACCTCGAAGAAATCTCGCAAGGCCGCCCGACTGTCGCTACGCCCGAAACCGTCCGTCCCTAGTGCCAACAACGGTCTTGGAAACCAGGACGCAATGGAATCAGGCAGCGCTTTCACGTAATCGGAGGCGGCGACAAACACCCCCGACATGTCTGCTACACACGAGGTGACATAAGGCACCTTTGGCGTTTCGTCGGGATGCATCATATTCCATCTTTCTACATCCGCCGCCTCATTTTGCAGGGCTTTATAGCTCGTAATACTCCAAACATTGGCAGCCACGTTGTAGTCTTTTTCAAGCATGTCGGCGGCCTTAAGCGCTTCGTTCAATATAGCGCCGCTGCCGAACAATTGCGCCTGCAACTTGGCACGCCGTTTACCGGACTTCCGGAATAAGTACATGCCCTTCAAAATACCTTCCTTAGTCACTTTTACATTACCAGGCATCGCCGGCATGGCGTAGTTTTCATTATGTACGGTTAAATAGTAAAACACGCTGTCCTGTTCCTGATACATTCGCCGGATGCCCTCTTCGATAATCACGGCCAGTTCATAGGCATAGGCCGGATCATAGGCCAGGAGATTAGGTACAGGGTAGGCCAGGAGATGACTGTTCCCATCCTGGTGCTGTAGACCTTCTCCAGCCAGTGTAGTGCGGCCCGACGTGGCACCGACGAGAAAACCTCGACAACGCATATCGCCGGCAGCCCAGACTAAATCGCCCACACGTTGTAAACCGAACATAGAATAGTAGATAAAGAAAGGGATGGTGTTGATATCGTAATTGGCATACGCAGTTCCTGCAGCGATAAAAGAGGACATGGCCCCAGCTTCAGAGATCCCTTCTTCCAAAAGTTGTCCATCTTTAGATTCACGGTAATACAACAGCGTTTTCCGGTCGACAGGTTCATAGAGCTGTCCTACCGGCGAATAGATACCCGATTGCCGGAATAATGCTTCCATACCAAAGGTTCTCGCCTCATCTGGCACGATGGGAACTACCAGATGTCCCATGTCTTTATTACGCATTAAGTCCGACAGAATATTGACGAAGGCCATTGTGGTCGATACTTCACGATCAGACTTCTTATAATATTTTTCATACTTATCCTGCGCCGGCGCATCTAATGGCGTATATAAGGTCCGCCTCGAAGGGACGTAGCCGCCCAGCGACTGGCGCCGTTCATGGAGATACCGGAGTTCTTCGCTGTCTTCCTGTGGCTTGTAGAACGGTATGCTGCCGACCTCATCATCTGATATCGGAATCTGAAACCTATCCCGAAAGGCGCGAATTTGATCGTCATCCAGTTTTTTCATCTGGTGGGCGCTATTTGCAGCCTGACCGCTGTCACCCAAACCATATCCTTTGATGGTCTTCATCAGAATAACCGTTGGTGTGCCTTTGTTTTCCATAGCGGCTTTGTAGGCATGATAGACCTTTAAGGGATCATGCCCGCCACGGCGCAGATGCTGAAGTTTTGAATCGGGCAGATGCTCGACCATTTTCTTGAGATGAGGATGGGCCCCGAAAAAATGATCCCGGATGTAGGCACCGGTTTCTACACTGTATTTCTGATACTGGCCGTCTACTGTTTCATTCATCCGATTGACCAGCATCCCCTCTTCGTCTTTTTCCAGCAAGGTGTCCCAGGTACTGCCCCAGACCACTTTGATCACATTCCAACCGGCACCCCGGAAGATGGCTTCTAAGTCCTGGATAATTTTGCCGTTGCCTCGAACCGGTCCGTCAAGACGCTGCAGGTTGCAATTGATGACAAAAACCAGGTTGTCCAAATTCTCCTGTGCAGCGACCGAGATGGCCCCCAGCGACTCCGGTTCATCCATCTCCCCGTCGCCCATCATCACCCACACCTTCGAATCGTTTGGTTCTTTGATCCCTCGGTTTTCCAGATACTTCATATATCGGGCCTGATAAATCGCCATGATGCTGGTAAGGCCCATGGACACCGTCGGAAATTCCCAAAAGTCGGGCATCAACCAGGGATGGGGATAGGAAGAAATACCCTTGCCGCCGACCTCATGCCGGAAGTTCTTTAACTGTTCTTCGGAAATACGTCCTTCCAGAAAAGCACGGGCATAGATCCCAGGGGCGGCATGGCCCTGGGCAAAGAGCAAATCACCCTCATGATTTTCATTTCTGGCCCGAAAAAAATGGTTGAATCCTACTTCGTATAAGGTAGCGGAAGAGGCGTAGGTAGATATGTGCCCGCCGATGGACCCGTCAGCCCGATTCGCGCGTACCACCATAGCTAACGCATTCCAGCGCATGATATTCTTTATCCGGCGTTCTATATCCCGATCGCCGGGATAGGGCCCCTGCTCATCGACAGGGATCGTATTCACATAGGGTGTATTAGCTGTGAAGGGAATGCGGACCCCAGCTTTAGCCGCGCGGGATTCGAGAGCTGAAAGGAGGCGGCGCGTCCGGTCCGGATCATTTTGGTCAATGACATAATCCAGGGATTCAAGCCACTCCTGTAGCTCTAGGGATTCTACATCATTCTCCATATTTATATTACTCCGTTCTAATAGGCTGTATGGTTACAGGTCTTCTTCGGCACACTTCGATTGCTCCGCAATGTGTACTTAATACTTGTGGCGCAATATCTATTCGTGGATAATGGGGGGCATTCCTTTTGGGTATTCACCAGATATAAAAGACAAACGACAAAGCACTTTGATGTAAATCAACAGGCAAAAACGACCGCTCCAACATATGCTTTTAACTGGGCAAAAGTCAATCAGAATATTGCCGATTGATTCATGGTCGGATAGAGATTATACTGATTATAGATTTAAACTTACATCTTACTTAAATAATATTGCAGGCCTTCACTTATCCAAATGCGTTATTTTAGCTTTATATGTGTACTCCTATTCTTGACCGTTGTCCCGGGCTTCCCGGTTCCCCATGCCGAAGCTCAAGACCCTATTACGATTACCTATTGGCGTCCGAGCTATGATGTCGAGCGTGATGTAACAGCCAAAATGGTCCAGGCTTTCGAAGCCCGATATCCGCATATTCGGATCGATATGGTACCGACATCCAGCTACGAAGAAAAAATCAAAACCGCGTTAGCTGGCGGCGTCGCGCCGGACATCATGGCTGTGGACGGGCCGCTTATTGCTTTTTATGCCTATCAGGGGGCGCTCATCCCTCTGGATCGGTATTACACCCCAGAAAATCTGGCAGATTTCATTCCGGCGACCATCGAGGAAATCACCTGGGACAACCAGGTATGGACGGGACCGTTAAATAATTCCAGCATCGCCGTATACTACAATGTTGACCAGTTTCAGCGGGCCGGTATCAAACCACCTAAAGCCGTTTCGGAAGCCTGGACCTGGACAGAATTCGCCGGTCATGTTCAGACGGTGACAGCGGTCAATCGGCAGGGGACAGAAACGTTGCACGGCGCCTTGATCCATCTCGGTATTGATGAATTTGCCACCTATATTCAGATGCCCTGGATATGGCAAACGGGCGGGCGGATCATGGCCCCCGACGGCATGCGGGCGGGCGGTTATCTTGATAGTCCGGCTTCGGTGCGGGGATTAACCGTCTTCCAATCCCTATTCCGGCAGGCTGGCATTGCATCCGTCGAGGAAATCACAGAAGGATTTCAAACGGGGAAATATGCCACTCAGATCTCTGGTCCCTGGAGCCTCAGATTTTATAACGAAATGTATCCAGATCTCAAGTATGATGTCATGCCTTTGCCTCGGGACATACAACAGGTGACCCCTTGCGGGAGCTGGCATATGGCCATTACTTCCCAGTCGAAACATCCTGATGAGGCCTGGCTGTTTATTGATTGGATGACAGGGGAAGAAGGGGCCAAAAATTGGGTCCGGGAAACACAAAATTTGCCTGCCAGGCATTCTACCTATGAAGCCCTGCCCGAACTGGCTGAATATCCTATGCGAATCTTCGCCGACCAAGTTCGGTATACGGCCAGACCCAGACCTGTGACGCCGGTGTACCCCGTGGTTACGGATGCGGTGGCGCAAGCCTTTCAGAGTGCAGCGTATGGCGAACCCCCTGATGATGTGCTTAAAAAGGCCGCCATCAGGATCGATGAGGCGGTTGCCTATGAACAGATTGTTACCGAAGGGCGCCAGATTCCAAAGGCCTTAATGACGGCGGTAAGCATCCTGGCGCTTCTCGTGGCCGGGGCCGGTGTGCTGGCCGGACGACAGTGGCAGTTGCAGCAATCACCGGGCCGGCTTAAACAGGAAGCTATCTGGGGTTATGTCCTTATTGCACCGGCGATATGTGGCCTGGCCCTATTTGTTATTATCCCAATGTTTGCCGCACTGTATTTGAGTTTTCATCATCCGTTCCTGTTTCAACCAGATATGCCGATGAACTTTGTCGGCCTGGAAAACTATCGGCAACTCTTTCTTGATCCCCTTTTCTGGCAATCCTTGATGAATTCTGCCTATTTTGCTGTCGTTGTTGTACCGGTACAAACGGCGGCCGCACTGGGGCTAGCCTTGTTGATTCGAGAGAAAATAAAAGGGCTCGCTTTTTTTCGAAGCGCTTTTTTTATCCCGGTGATTACCTCGATGGTGGTCGCCGCGATAATATGGCGTGTGTTGTATAATACGGACGCAGGGCTCATTAACGGTTTACTGGTCTCTGCCGGTTTGTCCAAACAGCTTTTCCTATCCAGTACGACAGAGGCCCTGCCCTCTATTATGGTGATGAGCATCTGGAAAAGCTGCGGGTTTTTTATGCTGATTTTTCTAGCGGGGCTACAGGCTATTCCGGAGGAACTTTACGAGGCGGCTACGGTCGACGGAGCCGGATGGTGGCATCGGTTCCGGCATGTCACCCTGCCCATGTTGAACCAGCCCATGTTGTTTGTTCTGGTTATCACGACGATGGATGCGATGAAACTTTTCGCTCCCATCTTTATTATGACCGATGGCGGGCCTTTAAACTCGACGACCGTGATCGTCCATTACATATATAAAACCATGTTTCTATTTCTTAAGGCAGGATATGCTTCGGCGATGGCCTTTGTTCTGTTCTGTATTATTCTAATTTTGACATTGATCCAAATGAAACTGTTACGGAGAGATCCGCTTGCTTAGCGCATAGGGACCGTCGACGAACGGTAGGGATCGGGATTTCAGATCCGATATCTTCGGTGGTTATCTGCCTACCACCCCGATATGGTCCTGTTCAAAATCTCATCAGCCATTTTATTGACGGCCGTCAAGATGCCCGGCTCCCGGTCTGTCTCTGTCCCGGTATCTACCTCATAATCTCCGAAGGACTGCAGGTCCTCTGCTTCCCAGATCACATTCCTGTTGCCCACATCTTCAAACCGGACATTAGCTATAATCCAAATTCTTAGTTCATTGGATGTGGTGCCCTGAGAGAAGGCGAGCGCTTCTTCACGAATATCCGTTATGGTACCGATAACCATCGCATCCGCGTCCCGGACATCCACAACACGTAGCTGGTTATTCGCCAGAAACTTTGCGACAATGGCATCGGTCAATTGTTCTTTGACATCGGTCTCAACCGTCGCATCCTGAAACAGAGGGATGGCCACGGTTCTGATACCGGATGGCAGCGCACTGGCCGAGGTCAAATAACAGTTAGACGTCATGAGCAGTATGGATAGCAGTATAAGCAGCGTGCCGACGATAGCGTGCCAACTGCCAAATAAAAAGGCGTCTGGTCTTCTCACCCTTAACCCGCTGACCTTCCAACCTTCCAACCTTCCAACCTTCCCGTCCATCTTACCTCACCTCTCAATAGGCCCGTCGAAGATTAATCCCCCGATAGTAATGTTTAAGAATCTGATCGAACCGATAGCCGCGATCTGCCATACCGATCGCTCCGGTCTGGCAAAGGCCGATCCCATGGCCGAAGCCCGCGCCTTCTATCACGATACTCTTCGGTCTCCCCTTACCGTCTCTCTGGACCTTAAGATTAAATAAGGTGCTTCGTAGTGCGGGGTTACCCTGGGTCGGACGGCGGAGAATTGAGCGGATGGCATCACCTCTGAACTCCGCTTTGCCTTGATTTGTTTTGATTTCAAGAAGATGTACCCGGCCGCTTGTGGATCTTTTGCGAATACGGATATCCTGTAATTCTATCTTTCCGTCCTGTCGCCGTGCACTTGCCGGTAGAGATGAAGCCAGAATCTCTTCGAGCGCGGCTCGGTCCCATCTAGCATCCCACCGATACCAGGGGGATGCATGACAAAAATCTCCGAGTCCTCTGCCTTTATCCTTGACGCTGCTTAAATAAGGGACCGGCGATGATTTCCATCCTTCATGGATATTATCGGTGGACCCTCCACAGGTTGAGGAATAGAATGTGTCGATCATTTTACCCTTATATGTGGCAATCATGCCATGCGTGGCCGCAATGGCCTGGTCTGCCACAGAGGATTCAACACTATGCCCACGATAGACCTGATCATTTACTGTACCGTAAATATCAAAACCCAGTGCGGCACGGCGTCCCTGGTGCGCGAGGGCATATGTACGAGCCGCAATAGCCTGTGCTTTAACGGCATCAATTTGGGAAGGTTTAAGACGACCAATTTCCACAGGGACGACACCTCTGAGATAATTTTCGATATCCAGTTCATTAACGACGGTCAGCATCCCCTTGCCGTTAGTCCGCAATTCTATAATGCCCCGATATTCCCGACCTGAAACCCAAATTCGGCCACCACGTTCAGCGGATTTCACAAGGATCGGACCGGTGTAGAGCCCCTGTGACTGCCCTTCCGGTGTGGTCGGTTCTATCCAGGCACCTGAGGGGGCCAACGCCCAAATACGACCTCGCGGCGATTTACCGACGATTTCGCCACTCTCTTGATCTAAGACCTGAAATCGACCAGTGCCCGTAATTTTAACCTGCTGCTGCTCAGTTAAAATACCCACTCGAATAGTGGGTATTCGGTTGGGGGACACGGGCCCTACACGTACTCTAGATGGGGGGCCACCACAACCTGACAGGATAATCAACAGCACAAGAAGCCATCGGGAGCAAGTGGGCAGGGAGGCCAATGAGCGATTAAGAACGTGTGGCCCTCTCTGCGCAGAGGCCCACTTGGCCACCTGCCGCCATCCGATCCATTTGCCGCTTTGTTTTGCACTTATGGTAAACATATTTTACCCAATATCGCCATACGATCAGCGCCTGTAGCCCCTGGCATATTGCCCGGTCGCCCCAGGATGGTCTGGTTAGCCAGGATGGCAAATGCTACGGCTTCTTTTGCATCGGCTGACAACCCATACTCATCTGATGTCACCACCTTCACAGGAGCCATACGTGCCGCCAGGCGTTCACACAAATAGATATTCTTTGCCCCACCACCGCTGACGATCAATTCATTCAACTTCGTAGCAGGCTCGACAAACCGGCGGTAACTGTCGTGGATGGACCGAACGGTGATTTCTGTAGCCGTCGCCAGCATATCGTTTGTAGATAATCCTTTTTGCTGCCCTGCTTGTAACAGACGGTCCGCATAAGAAGGACCAAACAACTCCCGTCCGGTCGACTTAGGCGGCACCGAATTAAAAAATGGCAGGGCCAGCATGTCCTTTACAAGCCCGTCCGACACCGTCCCCTTTCGCGCCCCTTCACCACCGTAATCGACCAGTTGATCCGTCAAGGTCTGTGACACCCTGTCAATGACCATATTACCAGGGCCGGTGTCAAAGGCCGTAACGTCTTCCGGATCGGCATTGGCGGGCAGTACGGTCATATTGGCGATCCCGCCTATATTTAGTAGGCCCCGCGCTTTTTCCGCACTTTTGAACAATAAGTAGTCCACATAGGGCACCAGAGGGGCCCCCTGCCCCCCACGTGCGATATCTGCCGTTCTAAAATCGCCAATCGTCACGAGGCCTGTCCGCTGCGCAATAACTGAAGGATCACCGATTTGCAGGGTTGCCCCTGTTTTCACACCGAACTGTTCTACACGATCCGGAAGATGATAAATGGTCTGACCGTGAGAACCGATGAGATCCATATCCGCCATGTTGTATCCGGCTGCTGTCGTTACCGTACACGCCGCTTCTGCAAATAGTTCTCCCAGAATAAAATGCATCCGGCATATGGCATCTACCCGGCTATGTACAGGATCTGAAATTTCATGAATCTTATCCCGTAGCCCGGCAGGAAAAGAGAGGGTATCAAAGGCGAGCAGTGAAATAGACAGGGCTTCTTCTTTCTGCCCTAATTGTATTATTGCTACATCAATACCGTCGGCAGACGTGCCTGACATCAGACCGATTATGCGCCGTTCTTTTTTATCTATTATAGATGAAAGCATGAATAGCCGTCCGCATTCTATCTCGTTAAATTCGCTTATTTACACTATATTACATTCTATATTCTGTCAAGCAGTCCATCACGAAATCCTGTTGACAAGGCGGTTGATTCAGGCGTATAGATACGGGGCAACGATGAAGTTAAAACAGGACTTAATTTTGAATATTATAAGCCGTAAGCATTTGATTGCCAGACCCGCTTAAAGCCTGTGGGCATGACGACTTTTTTGTACGAGTATAGCTTGAAACAAAACATGGGCCTCATATGAATGCCATAATAATGAAAGATTTATCGGTACGTCTGAATGTCCAGACATTAGTAAAACAATAATCGAAGACTCTTTTGATTTATCGTTTCGTGATTCGTACCTTTTCCAGGGAAGCGTGATGCTGATATCGCCTGATGCCATTCGAAATCCGGTAGCCGCGGGCCGTTTTTATCCGGACGACCCTTCGGACCTGAGAGACCAGATCCAGAAATGTATCGATGAGGTGGAAGAAGAGTCGATTGATGGGCATCTCCTGGCCTTAGTCGCTCCACACGCCGGGTATGCCTTCTCCGGACCAACGGCAGCGGCGGCGTTCAAATGCTTGGCCGGACGCCGATTTGACATGGTTTTTGTATTGAGTCCGAGCCATTATGATTCGTTCCAGGGCGTATCTGTCTATACGGGAGCGGGATACCGTACGCCCCTCGGTCTCGTGCCCATCGATCAAGTGTGTGTACAATCACTTGTCCACCACGCGCCGGATGTATTTCAGGCCAGCGACCTGGGGCATCGGGAAGAGCATGGTATCGAGGTGGAATTACCTTTCCTGCAAACGCTTTTACATCCCGGCTGGCAGCTGGTACCCATTGTAATGGCTGAACGTTCGGCCATGATCTGCCGACGTACTGCGGAGGCCATTCAGTCTGTCTCAGAAGGCAGAAAGACGCTTATCGTCGCCAGTTCGGATCTATACCACGGTTATGAATACGAGGCTTGCCAGATATCTGACAAGCATACTTTGCAGCAGATTGAGCGACTCGATCCGGATGCCTTTATCCGGGGCCTGGAGGCAGGAGCCTGTCAAGCCTGTGGCGGCGGACCTATCGCTGTGGCCATGCACATCGCGTGCCAAAACGGCCCATGCCTTACAAAATCATTAGCGCATATCACCTCGGCAGACATAACAGGCAGGCGCAGTGGATATATCGTGGGGTATGGCGCGGTAATGATGTACAAAGAGAAAGAAGGGCATGATGGACTTGAATGAAGAAGAACGGCAGCAGTTACTACACCTGGCCCGTATCTCGATTGAAGAGGAACTCGGCGGTAACTCGGTTGAGGCCTCTTCGGAAGAAATTCCTGACCGATTGAAACCTCCCTGTGGCGTTTTTGTTACTTTGAGGCATCACGGTGAGTTGCGTGGTTGTATCGGGCAAGTTCAAGCAACCGCACCGCTCTATGAAACCGTAGGCCATGCCGCCCGCTCTGCAGCGACCCACGACCCTCGATTTCAGGCTGTAAAGCCAGAAGAGTTAAAGGGGTTGACCATCAGCATTTCCATTCTCAGCCCGTTTACACCGCTTAAGAACAAACATGACATTCGGATAGGCCGGGATGGATTGTATGTCCGGCATGGGGGCAAGGTGGGCCTATTACTTCCGCAAGTCGCAGAAGAGCGCAGCTGGGATGCCGAAACTTTTTTGGCGCATACCTGCCAAAAGGCCGGTCTATCAAGCGCTGCCTGGCAGGAACCGGACGCAGAGGTCTTTGTGTTCACCACTGAAGAATTCGGGAACGATATGGTATGAGTAAAGAAGCGACGAAGGGGAAAAACGAAGGGGTTGTTGATTATTTTTTTAACGGTATGTACGACAACCATTTTGGTCAAAACGCCTGGGATTCTGCCAGATAAATTGCCTTTCCCCGGCTGGTCGGGCGTAGCGGAGAACGAAAAACGGCCAGCCTGATAGAAGGCTGGTTGAGGGATTTGCGCTATCAAATTGAGAAACAACGTTTTCCGATCCATTCAACGCCCTGGGTCTGGATGAGGTTGAGCCTTTTGCTCAGTTTCGTATTTTCGATATCAGCCGGTTTTCCATGTGCGCATTTTCCTCTGCTGGCGGTCTTCTGCTGTACCACGATGCTGGCCGCTCTTCCACTTATGGAGATGCTCTGGACACGCCGCAACAGGGCCCATAAAACGTCGGAGACCACTGCAATACAATCGACGAATATCCTCGCCTATCATTCTGTATCCAAGCCAAACCCCGCGCTCACTATTTGCCTTATGGCTGCCATGCCAGCCATGTCGTGGACAGCGTCCATCTTATGGTGCGGCAGTCTGGGGGCAATTCCATTTAGTCGTTAAGGATTTCAGGCCAACAGTCTGCTCACCGCGTCCACCCACTCACAATATATCCAGACCCCGAAATATACGATAGATCTCATTGATGCAGAGGGCCTACAAGAAGCCGGGCGAGTCATTGAAAGCGTACTTGCCGTGCTGGAAGAAGATCAGAAGCATACAAACGGCCAGACAAAATAACGGTGTTCGGATTTACACTTTGAATAATTCGCCCATTTTCTTGCCTAATACCCTTCCTGTAGCGAGCAAACTGCATGCGAGGAGAACCATACCGAGCATGCCCATGGCACTGGCCATATAAGATCCATCGGCAATACGCCCCATCAGGACATAAATGGCTTTTGTAATCGGATAGTACTGTTCTTTGACGGCCAGAATCAGACTGTCGCTGACTTCCAGCATGGCAAAAGAAAAGGAGAGAATGGCACCGGCCACAAGGTTCGCCAGGATCAGAGGCATGGTAATTTTCCAGAGCGTTCTAAGAGGGCTCGCCCCCATATTCATGGAGGCTTCTTCGAGGGAAACGCTCATTTGTTGAAATCCAGCATAGGCGGCCCGGACCATATACGGCAGCCGGCGTACGGCATAGGCAATAATCAACAGCGGCACCGGCGAGATACGCACATCGAGCCAGGTGCCAGAGAACCCAGCGATATATCCGAAGGCCAGTACCAGCCCCGGCAGAGCCAGAGGCAGCATAGCCAACGCGTCCAGCATATCTTTGAAAGGAAATCGGCGCCGCGTCAGGAGATAGGCAATCAAGACACCGAGAACGATATCAATAATGGTACTCAGTACACTCAGGTATAAACTGTTCTTGATCGACAGCAAGGTCAATTCATGATCGAAAATCTGACTGTAATAGGTACCGGTATAAGAGGTCGGTAAAACCGTCATAAACCAGCGATCCGTAATGGACGTCAGCATCACACTGACATGGGGGATCAGGGCAATACCAACGAGAGAGAGCAACCCGGCATAAATGACGACCGTCTCGCCGAGTGTTGCTTTGTTAGACAACGAAACCACGTGTCCCCGGGCAATCATTTCATACCGGCGCCCACCAAAAAATCGCTTAGAAAGGTAAAACAGAACTAACGTTAAAAACACTACGAGAACCACCAGCGCATATCCCATAGGATTTTCATGGACATCTGTGGCCATATTGAAAATCTGAACGGCAATGACTTCACGAAATTCAAAAATCAAGGGCGTGCCCAGATCCGTAAACGCCCAGATGAAAACGATAATCGCCCCGGCGAAATACCCCGGCAACATCAGCGGAAAGGTCACTGTACGAAATAACTTGAAGCCGCTGGCACCGACATTCCGAGCCGATTCTTCCAGACTGGGGTCCACATTGGCCAGACCGGCGGCGATATTCAGGTACATGATCGGGTATAGATGTAAAACCTCGAGAATGACCACGCCCCAGAATCCACCGTCACCGAAGAAATCGATGGGCGTATCGGTAAGGCCTAAATCCATAAGGAGCAGATTGACCGATCCAAACCGGGCGAACATTTGCTTCATGCCAATCGCCCCTACAAACGGCGGCATGACCATAGGCACCAGCATCAGGCCACTGAGTAACCCTTTACCGACGAAATCATAACGGACAAGGACATAGGCAATCGGCAGGCTGACGATGGTCGTAACGATCGTGGTGACAATCCCTAACTCAAGGCTATTCAGCAACGCGCGCTGTTGCACGGGACTTTGCAACATTAAACTGAAGAATTCTATAGAAAGGTGCCCTTCTGTATAGAAGGCATTCAGGAAAACATAGATGAGAGGATAGATTAAAAAGAGACCAAAAAAGACCACCAGCAAGCCGAGTAGTATGGCCAAACCAGGGGTTATATCTGAAAAATCAAATTTGCGATTTAGCATAGGAGGTTTGTGCGTTTCGAGTTCTGAGGTCCGGATAACAAGTAGCAGGGTCGCCCATACATGATGTGCCTCTCAGCATTGACGACGGCCCGGATCTCTCCTCAGTCTGTGTCCTTCAGAACCACGACATAAGAAGCATCGAAGGTCAGCCAGACCGTATCGCCTGTTTGTGCCTTGCTTTGATCCGGATAGGGGTCGATAAGTTTTACATACAAATCTTCATTTAATTTCATGGTATACTGTTCATGCTCACCCAGGTACATGATCTGGGCGACCTCAGCCTGGACACGATTGCTCTGTTCCGAGACACCGCTCGTATCGATCTGCATAGCCTCCGGCCGGATGGAACACATGACCTGGGCACCGATTTCAAGGTTCTTCGGTGGTTCCACCGAAGAATGCAGGGTCCCCATGGCGGTTTCAATTTGAATGTCCGGGTCGGTAGCAGCTAATGTACCTTCGATAAAATTCGTTTCACCGATAAAACCGGCTACAAAGGCATTTTCGGGACGGGTATAAATGATCCGGGGATCGCCAATCTGACGCACTTCTCCCATGCCCATAACCGCCATTCGATCTGCCATGGAAAGTGCTTCTTTCTGGTCGTGCGTAACATAAATCATCGTGGTACCCGTTTCATCATGGATACGACGGATCTCATCGCGCATCTCCAGACGCAGCTTGGCATCCAGATTAGAGAGCGGCTCGTCAAGGAGCACCACATCAGGATTGATCACCAGGGCGCGAGCCAGAGCAACCCGCTGTTGTTGTCCTCCGGACAGTTGGTTCGGCGAGCGCTGCGCATAGATCTCCATGCGAACCATAACCAGGGCCTCTTCCACCCGCTTCTTTTGTTCATCCAAAGGAATCTTACGCAGGGACAAACCATAGGCGACATTCTCCCAGACGGTCATATGAGGCCAGAGCGCATAGTTCTGAAATACCATCCCGGTATTTCGTTTATGCGGTGGTATCGAACTGACATTTCGATTATCAAATAAAATGCGGCCTGCAGTAGGCGCATAGAATCCGGCAATCGATCTGAGCAGGGTCGTTTTACCACACCCGGATGGTCCCAGAAGAAAAAACAACTCCCCTTCTTGAATTTCCAGAGAGACGTTCCGAACAGCCGTCACCTCACCGAATTCTTTAGTAACATTTTCCAACGTCACACTGACCATACAGGGTATCCATTGTAAAAAAGGTTCAAGGTTCAAGGTTCAAGGTGCGAGCCTCAGGATGCATGACTTTGCCTGTCTCGTCCTGCCTCTTGTGTCCTACATCTTGTATCGGCGCGCACTGTGGCGTCGATTATTCCCCTCTTTTGCGCTTAAGCCACCAGAGATAGCCAATCAGGATCGTCACCAGGCTACCGCTGCCGCCAAGAAGAATAAGTTCGGTCATCGGTATGCTCAGAGCACCTGTTCCGTATTTCTGTTCTACCAATTTGCCCCAATCAAGTAACATCCGATTCCGGTACGACTGATCCCGCCAGTGATTACGTCCCAAATCCAGAGCTTCTTCCTCTGTAACCGGCATAGCTGCAAGCGTGGGCAGAACCGAGGTCACCTCACCCGCTTCTATCGCCCGTTGCCACCTTCTCTTCAGCTGGCCGTGGGCATCAATAATAAACGTGCCGATCAGATCATTAACAATATTCCATCTCTGTGATCCTTTTTCGGCATCATAAACAAATGTAGAGGTCCAGGTGAATGGATTAAACTTAACAGAGGTATAGGCCGGGTCGATACGCTGATACATTTCAGGGAGGACCGTAAACCGATTCAATTGAAATCGTTCAGGGCCACCGGGTGTTCCAGGCTTCTGCATCCATAACCGCTGCCCGGCCTCTGAAAATACAAAGCGCAAAAACGACTGGGCAACTTGGGGATTAGGCGCCCCTTTTATTATACCGATGGCATCCGGATTCAGGATCGTCAGGTTATCCGGCATGGTGTAGCCGACCATGTCTTCTCCAACTTCATTAATCTGAGCCCAGGCATAGAAATCGATGGCCATGCCATAGGCCACTTCGCCGGTGGTCACATCCTTAGGCACCTGACTGCCCGCATTGGCAAACCCCCTTGCGTTGGCACCCAGTGCAGTGATAATCTGCCAGCCTCGTTCCCACCCATAGGCCTGCAGGATGATCTCAAAAGGCATGTGGGCACTGCCGCTTTTGCGCGGATCGGCCGAACCCACCCAGGAAAAAAGGGCCGGATCGGTTAAATCTTCCCATGTTTTCGGATCGGGTAACCCTACCAGTTTCATCACTTTTTTATTGTAAATAATCCCGAATCCTGCCATGGTCGCGCCATACCAGTGATATGTTTCATCATATAAGGGGTATCCACCCACTTTTTGAGGTATGGCAGAAAGCAGTGAATCCGGCAGTTGATAAGGCGTCAGCAAGTTCTCACGGGATAATTCGAGATAAGGGTCACCGCCACCACCAAACATCAGGTCGATATCGATACCACCCGGTTTATTTGCAAACTCAGACTTAATAAAACGAAGGACTTCCGATGTCCCGCCGACATCCATCCATTCGATGTCGACATCCCGTCCTGATTCAGTCTGATAGAACGCTTTGAATCCCCGTCCGAATTCATAACGAATCCCTTCCCAGTGCGGTGAAATAATGACCAGACGATCCTGGGCAAGGCTGCCGGATGGAAAGCCGAAGCAGAGGCAGAGATAAAAAATGAAAGAAAGGGAGACAGGTTTCATGGTTGAAGGAAGTCAGGTGAGTGGCAGGGTGGCGGGGAAAAAGGGCACGCAAAACCGCCATCCTGCCATTCAGTGTTCAATCTATTTTTCCCTCGTGATCATGGCAATAATACCGCCAGTGAGCATCGAGAGTGCAACGGCGAGGCCTAGCGCAACGGGCGCGTCCAAGCCGAGAAGTCGTTCGTTAATCCCCAAAAGAGCCGCTATGCTGAAGACGGGTAAAAAGACCGCAGACAGGGTAGATAATCGCCCAATGGAGGATTTCAGTTGACGGGTCGTTCCGACCGCTGCCGACAAGCTGAAATCGGACAACCTCTTTTGGCCTAACGTTAAGGTCTCGACCAAAAATTTAAGCCGATGGTAGACATCTCGAATCTGAATAATGGTCTCCGGCTGCAAGGGCAGGTTGCCTTGCGTATATATCTCCTGGACCATCTCGCATTGGAGATTGAGCAAATGAAGTACAGACGCGACTTGATGTTTTTTGCCAATGATCGTTTGCATGTCGGGTTGATTGGCGGGCTGACTGAGATCGCTTCCAATAGAAGTAATCTCAGCATCTAAGTGATCTATCACTGGCTCAAAATGGTCCGCTATGGCTTGCAGAATCAGGGTCATCGCATACCCGGGCGAACGCATCAGGAGATAATCCTGTTGAATACGCTCCTTGACTTCCTGTAGGAATCCAAGCGGCGTAGAATGTACGGTGACCAGATAATCGGCGGTTAAAAATAGGCCCAGACGGGTGGGCGGCAACCCAATTTCTTCCTTTATATGGAAAACCATGAACATATGTTCCGGAAACTCCGCCAGATACGGTCTTCCGGCGGCCTCACGGCATGCTTTAACAGAGAGGGGGTGGACTCGGAATTCCTTGAATTCAAGTAGGAAAGTCGCATCTTCATCGGTCATCTGCTCTATATCCAGCCAAAATAACCCTTCCGATGATTCCAGTGTTTCCTGTAATTGAGACACCGCAATATCCGCATACCGAATAACGTTATTCTGTTCTATGAGAAACAACTCACGCATAGAAAATCCTTAAGTAGTGCCAAATTGTTGAATTATGATCGTTGAATTATGAATTATGCGAATCAATAGTTAATAAATGTGGCCTGGCTATCAGCAATTATAATTGTTGAATTATGAACCGTACCCGTTCTGAACTTGTATCAATATAACACCGTATCCTGTAAAATGCATTATAAAATACACTCAAAACCCGGAACTCGGAACCCAGAATTATTCTTATGGCAAATACCCTTCAGCCAGAGCAATAAATTGATCCGTCTGATCGGTTTCCCAGGCGCTATCTTTCCCTAGTTCCCTTGCCATCATACCGGCTACTCCAGAAGTAGATTCTATGGATGCACGGGCGTCCAGCAACAGGCTGCGGGTACGCCGTGCGAGCACATCTTCTATCGTGCGCGCCATTTCATAACGAATAGCCCAGATAACATGGCCGTATAGATAAGGAAGTCGAGGATGGAGCAACCGGCTGCATTCAGGCTCCGTATCTATGATATTCTGCAGCGCAGCGGCTTCGCTGCCATACACGCGGAATTCTGTCTTTTCGGACATCACAGGATCATGATCATGCGCCCATCCATGCAGGGCCAGGCCCTCCGTTACACACGGCTGGGCCTCAAGTTCGCCGATATGCGCAGCTTCATTAACCGTGTCCTGTGCCATTTTGCGGTAGGTCGTCCATTTGCCACCGATGATGGTCACGAGGCCTGAATCATCGATCACCACGTGATGGTCCCGGGATATGGCCTTGCTCTGCACGGTCCCACCGGATGAGCGTACCAACGGCCGCTGACCGGCGAAGATACTCAGGATATCAGCCCGTTCAGGAGCATGCGACAGGTATCGAGCGGCGTTACGCAAAATAAAATTGATCTCCTCATTCAAAGCACGCGGTTCAATAGAAGGCGTGCTCATCTCCGTATCCGTCGTGCCCACCAGGACACGGTCATACCATGGTATCACAAACAAGACGCGTCCGTCGTCTGTCTGTGGAACCATAATGGCTGTATCACTCGACAAAAATGAGCGGTCCAGAACCAGATGCACCCCCTGGCTGGTCGTCAGAAGTTTTTCTGACGCCGAATCATCCATGGCCCGTATAGCATCTGAAAAAATGCCAGCGGCGTTGATGACTACCCGGCTTCTAAGATGATAGGATCGATTGGATTCCGAATCCACCGCCTCAACACCTTCGACCAGTTCATGAGTTTTGATCAGGCCGGTAACTGGCATGTAGTTCAGCACGACAGCCCCGTGTTCTTCAGCGGTCCGAGCCAGTGTAACCGCCATACGTGCATCATCAAACTGGGCATCATGATACACGGTGCCCCCCAGCAGACGATCGGGTTCTATATTCGGAATACGACGGATTGTTTCACGCCGTGTAAGTCTCTGGGAACGAGCGATATTCAGTTTTCCAGCCAAACGATCATAAAGGCGGAGGCCGATGCCATAAAAAGGTCCTTCCCACCACTTATAACGCGGAACAACAAAGGCCAGATCCTGCACCAGATGAGGCGCATTGCGGCGCATCAACCCACGCTCACGTAGCGCCTCGGTGACCAGAGCGATGTTACCTTGCTTCAGATACCGTACGCCACCATGAACCAGCTTGGTGCTACGGCTCGATGTCCCTTTGGCAAAATCATACTGTTCAAGCAACAGAGTTCGGTATCCACGGGTCTGTGCGTCTACGGCAATACCGAGTCCCGTCGCACCGCCGCCGATGACAATTACATCCCAGAGCGAACCATCCAACTGGTTGATCATTTTGTCCCGGTTCAATGTTGATGCGCCTTTCGTTAAAATCTTGTCTCCATTTACCATCCATTCACCATGCAATGTAACCGGCTAAACGTTCCATCATCAAGGATTAAAAATGTTTACTGCCCAGCAAGTAACGAAACATTAGACCGGTGGTCCTATTGCCAACGGCGGGTGTGTTCTATTAAGATTTTAGTCCACATATTTTGGGGTCTGTCAGGTGTTAGTTTTATAGGGTCGTCTGCCATCGACGGGCCCCAGCGATGATGCATCATATGAGTCAATAATCACTTGACAGAGCAGGCCACTTAGACTATCACTCTATGGCATTAAGGGGCTGTGCAAAAAACAACTTGCCGGTTTTTAGTAGCTACGATACCGCCATGTCTGTGTTGCTTTGCATAGACCCTAAGTTATAAAATCCACGTATTAATCAGGCAGGGATATGATCGATCTAACTTGTTCTAAATTACCCCGGGCGCTCCGTGTCTCCCTGGCAGCCTCTCTGGTCACCTTGATCTGTGCCTGTGCCCCACAGGAAGAAATACAGGTTAAAGACGCCTGGTTACGACCTCCGGCCCCCTCGCGCGATACAGCCGCTGCTTACATGCGGATTACGAATACGACCTTTCTGGATAATGTGCTTATCGCCGTAGAAACATCCGCTGCGGACACCGTCGAACTCCATACGACCATGGTCGAAAACGAGATTATGCGTATGAGACCGGTAAAAGAAATTTCTCTGCCCAAGCAGGAGACGGTGGTCATGGAACCGGGCGGATCTCATTTGATGTTATTTGGTCTACAGAGGTCGTTAGAGGATAGAGAACCGATTTATTTTACACTGTTCTTCAAAAACCAGACGACCAAGATCGTCAAAGCGGAGATCCTGAATGAAGCGCCCCCTATGTCCCGGTTGTCCGATATAATATTTAAAACGGACGGCTGATACCTGAACTTCAGTCCTTATGCCCACCCTAAAATATGTGACGAGCCTCATCTGGCTCACCACCATCCTGTTTTTGATCGGATGTGATACCACACCAGAAATCCCAACCCCGAAACTGCTGGATGATTACGGTGCGTTCGGCGGTAATTTCACTTTAACCGATCACCACGGTCAGCCATTTAGTCTGGTAGATGGTCAAGATGACATTTCTTTACTCTTCTTTGGCTTTACATACTGTCCCGATGCCTGTCCGACCATGCTGATCAAATTGCAAGAGATGTATAAAAAGCTGGGGGCTTCTGCAAGCCCTACCGTCCAAACTTTGTACATCACCATTGACCCCGAACGGGATACCCCGGAAATACTCAACGATTATCTGTCCTATTTTACGACAATCAACATCCTCGGCTTGACCGGCACCCTTGATGAAATCGACCAGGTTGCGAAACAATACAGCGTTTTCTACAAAAAAGTACCCCTCGAATCTGCGGCAGGCTATCTGATGGATCATTCCACCTGGCTATATCTGGTAGATCAGCACGGTGAGCTCCGCTACCGCTTTCGAGACAGTGATACGGTGGAAGAAATGGTCGCAGGGATTCAACAGCTATTCCCGACCAACTGAATCCGGATATGCCATTTCCCTACTTTGTCAGATTGTCGCTGGATACGTGAGACGCAATTTATTGCGCCTCTACTATTCTCACCGATTCACCAACTACGGTCACTCACTTCGCAGCGCAATCATCGGATCGATACGCATCGCCTTTGTTGCAGGAAAATAGCAGGCCATTAAAGCGATCAGGATCAAGAATATCGTGACCAGCATGTATCTCCACGGATCGACGGCACTCACATTATACAAGAGACTTTCCATCGCTCTGGTCAGAGCAAATGCGCCGGCAAGACTGAGACCGACCAGGACAGGTACCATGCCTTGGCGCACGACCATCCTGAGCACGCTTGAGGTACTCGCCCCCAGAGCCATGCGAACCCCTATCTCCTCGGTCCTCTGCTGGACCAGTTTATAAGACATGCCCTACGGCCAACTGGTTTTTCCCAAAAATAGAAAAAGTTTTTTGTTGCCTTTTTATTTGGTCCGAATTAATTGGTACCTACCCCTACATAATAAATCAGTATAGCAACATATCAGCCTGGTTGGCGAAGAAGGCCGCCGGTTACGTCAATACACTTACTGGTTATATTGACAGGCCCGGCATGCCTCGATAAAAACAGGGACAAGGGCTCTTTCATTCAGGTGGTGGGGCCATACCCGCTTCAGGAGGCGGACGATGTACCCCCCTATACGACAATACAGAAAAGATCAAAGTATGAAAAAGGTGCTCATCGTGTTAGCTATCGGCATGCTGGCACAAGGTTGTGCGTCCTCACGACAGTCACAGCCCACGATCGTCCAGCCCACACCTCGTGCGACGTCCACGGAAGAGGCCTACGCGTTACTAAACGCAAGGCACGATGACTGGAAAGGGGTACGTTATCAAATGGGAGGATTAAGCAAACGGGGGATCGATTGTTCCGGTTTTGTCCATCTCGCCTTTCGTGACCTATTTGGTATAGACATACCCCGCACAACAGCCAGGTTGGCTAAAATTGGTGCGGAGATAAGGAAGTCGGCTTTACAGGTTGGCGATCTGATTTTTTATAACACAAAGGTCAAGGTGCACCACGTGGGTATTTACATGGGAAAAGACCGGATGCTTCATGCGTCCTCGTCTCGGGGTGTTATGATTTCTGATATAAATCTTGAATATTGGGCTTCACGGTACTGGAAAGCGGTACGCGTGCCCCTTAAGTAACACCGGGACAGGCACGAGCGCTAAGCACCTGTTGCTAAAAATCCAGTCCAGATTTTTTTTTACCACGCCCAGAAAAATTTGAAACTATGGTGATGACAGGCCTGTACGCACAATAAAACACCACCACAAACCCCTTTTGCCCGGGTATCAACATCGCGTCTATATCTCATCCCGAATTTCTCTAAGAACGCTTGGATGCTCATCGCGCCAGGCAGTTGGTCCTGGAGATGTGATCTGCTCATCGCCCAGGCCTGCGGATTTTGAGGACTGTACACGGGTCATGATAAGCCGGCGAATCTCATCCGGATTATCAATGCCTTCGATTGTTACTCTGTTCCCCGTGGCGTGCCCTTCTACCTCCGTCGAGCCTGCCGTTTCAACAACGACTGTCGAAATGCCAAACAAGTATTGCACCGGTCCCCGCCGTACAGAGACGTTCTGCACGTTCTCAAAGGTGATCGTGTGTTCGAGAATTATCCATATCCCTCGCCGGCAACGTAGACTCCGGTCCGCCATCACATACCACATCGTATCAAAGCGAACGTGAATCGCCACATAGGTGATAATATCAGGCGCGATGGACAGAAACAGTGCCGGGACTAGCAGCCAGAGAGCCAGCTGTTCGTTGGTCAGATACAAGGCAAGCCAGCCCACCAACAGAGCCATATCGATACACCGCAGGGCGATCCAAAAATACAGTTTCAGATAGGAAAGATAACGAACGGAGGGATGAAATTTTCGGAGGGATGCGCCTTCAGAAACCGGCAGTTCAGGTGGGTGTTCCGGCAGCCGGAACAGGCCTGACGGTACGCTGCATGATACCCTGATAAACCCAGGCCGCGGCTTTTTTGTGTTTTCGTTCACGAGTTTGTCTCGCGCTGCCTGTCGTGAATTTCAGTCCGCAGGGACAGGATCTGGTCACTATTAGAAGCGTCCGAGGCCTTCTCTTCGGTCTGCGCGCGAGCGCCTCGCATGCCGTTGTTATGAGGAGGTCGCGCAATGCTTCCGGGTTCCGGATACCCGCAATCTGTATCGTCGCTCCGCTCGCCCGTGAGGCGGTTTGTATCGGGACCTTACCAATCCCATCCAGCGTTCGATAATGTTTCGGGATACATGGATGTCCTGGTTACGACGGTAAGTAAGATAGACCTCCGTGTGAATCAGCAACCCCCACGACATCGTACACGCCTTCATCACCAAAACGGTAACGCAGGTTCTTGAAGCGAATGTATAAGGGGACAAAAATGAACGGAAAGAAAATTAACGACGCTGTGGAAACCAGGATGTAGTACGTGAGCAGCGCATCATCCGGCCTCGTTATCTCACGTGGATCACAGTCTACCGTTTCCTGTAAGAATGATTCTGATGCTACATTGTTCCCCTTTCTCCGACAGAAAGATTGCTGCCATTCCAGACAAAGTACTATACACAAAGCCCCAACCCGTTGCGCGACTTTTCATCATATCCGTTGCTGATTGATATTTGGACTATTCAAAAAAAATATTGGTTTCACTATTTGTGTCTCGAATTAATATATTAACCTATAGAAAACGTAAGGCCACCTGCCGTTTTACAAGGAGTTTATAATGAACGTCCCACCCGACGCATATATTCTCGTCCAGGAAGAACGCCTGCTTGCTTTTGTCATCGCCTGCTTTGAGAAGTCCGGTATTGATGCCGATCATGCCGCGCTCATCAGCCGGCTGCTGGTTAACAACGATCTGAGGGGCATACGGTCACACGCCAGCCGCTCAGCCCATGGGTATTGCCTTGGATTCGAGAAGGGCAGCTACAACCCGAACCCGAATGTGCAGGTGGTGCAGGATACACCGGCGGCCGTTGTTCTAGATGGCGATGGTACCGTTGGCTATATGCCCATGATCCGTGCGGCGGATCATGCGGTGATCAAAGCGCGGGAAGTCGGTATAGGGATAGCACTCGTGCGGCACATAGGCCACTATGGATCAGCAGGCCATTACGCCCGGTATTGCATGGAAGAGGGCTGTATCGGCATTTCGTTACAGGGCTATCGTCACGAGGCAGACGCCCGGCGCAGAGACTATACGCCCATCGTGGCCTTCAGCGGTGATCCGCCGCTCAGCGTTGCCATCCCCAGCGGTGATGAGCCGGCCATCGTTCTCGACGGCGGCGCCAATCTGTTCGGACCGTATCATGGCCCAGGTTACGAGGATCTGTTTGCCCGCATTCCGTCCACTTTTTTCAAAAGCATGGGCTTCATCGCCGTCTCCGCACTATTAGGCGGCGCGCTTACGGGCTTTACCCAACCGGAAGGAGATGCCATCGAAGCCCTATGGCCCGGCGCCCTGATGGGCGGGTTGGTTATCGCGATTGATCCCTCGCTTGCCGCGTCCGGCGATGTGTTCCGGGCAGAGGTAGACCGCTATATCCGTGATTTGAGAGACACCCATGACCCCATTCCCGGCACGGACCGGATACGATTACCGGGCCACATCGAAGAAGAGCGTACAGCGAAGCACCGCCACGATGGTATCCGATTCGGCGAAACTGAGCAGCAAGCGATGCAGACCATGCATGAACATTACGGCATAGCCTTGCCGTGGGATTGATCACCCGAATAATTGAAAGATGAAAATTTCGCTTTATTGGCGTTGTTCCGACCATGTACCAATAGGCCTGCCTTAACATCGGTGCCATGGCCTAACCAATGATCAACGCGATCCGCCCGCTCTTCTACAGCGTTTGGTGCTTGCCATAGCGCGGCAACCCCATGACGATTAACCTCCATGCGTAATTTCACCTCTGCAGAAGCGACCTCTTTTATCAGGATAGCCTCTGGATGACCCTGAATTTCTTTTGCCAGTACAATGACTTGCTGGCGATTGACCATTTCTCGGACAAGTTTTATGTAGTTGTCCGCATCCCGGTAAATCACCAAACCCGCCTGTTCTCCATTATTCTCCGGCAGAAGCGTGACCACCACCTCTACCCATGCCTCGTTCATATGGCCCGGAAAAAGAAACAAATTTCCACAGGTATTTCCCTTCCCCCACATCGATCCACTGGACGTTTCAATGAGGAGTTCGTCTCCACGGATCGAATAAAGGTCAGGGGCTTCATTGACTACTTCGAAAGATCTAAAGGGACCATTTTCAATAGTCATTTGGCACCGCCTACGATAATAGTGGTGACTTCTAGTGGGCCTAAACCACGTACGAGTTCATTCTCTTCAGTATCCGTAGAATCCGTATGGGTTTCTTCGGCTTGAGGCATGGTTGACTCCTGAATTTAACTACGGAGAGCACGGGGGAGGCACCGAGGGCACAACGTTTTTAAAGGGGGCTCTGGTGGTTTAGATATATTTTTATGGAATAATATGAGAGAGTAACCTATCGGCATGCAGATGTCACCGGTGTATATTTCATATCTTACGCCTTGAACGCACCGGTGCTGAGGCCCTGAATGAAAGGTCTCGTGGCGTAGACGAATAAGAGCAAAAGCGGGATGCTAGCCAGGACGTAGGCGGAGAACATCGCGCTGTAATTATCTGCGATGGGGCCGGTGGTCATGTTGAACAGGCCGGAGGCGATCACATGATACTTCTGATCACTGTTGACGATAAAAGGCCACATAAACCCATTCCACGTAGCCAGGATATTCATCACGGCGATGACCGAAAGACTTGGCAACGACAGCGGCAGGACGACATGGCGGTAGAGATGAAAATGCCCGGCCCCGTCGATACGCGCTGCATCGAACAGATCCTCGGACAGGCCCCGAAAAAAACTCCGAAGGACAAAAATAGCAAATACCTGTCCGGTAGCAATGTAGGGCAGAATCAGTACCGTGTAAGAATTACGCAGGTCCAGCGCCGTGACCAGTTGAACGCTGGGAACGAGGGTGAGAATTCCGGGAATCATCATCACACTGATAATGACATAAAACAATATATTCGATCCTGGAAATCGATATCGCGCGAAGACATAGGCCGAGATAGACCCCAGCAGCAATACCCCCACGGCGGAGGTCAGTGAAACGAGCAGCGAGTTAAGCATATACCCCCGCAGCACTTCCCAGGCATAGATATACCCGTTCGTCATAATTTTCCATTGGGCCCTCATCGCCGCCTTATAGCCGTCCCGCCGTGTTTCAAAGACGATCTCATCGTCCACTGAGATACGGACTACATATGAGATCTCCGACGCTCTTCCGGTCAAAGACAGGGTGGTGAAAGAGACCATATTGGTCAAGGCCTGAGGAAAGCCGAACGGCGAGCGAAAGATCTCATTATTCGAACGAACGGCATTGCTGATCACAAAATAAAACGGGACCAGCGTCAGCACCACGCCGATGAGTAATAAGCTATGTTGTAAATAAGGGGTACGTCGCATTTATTAGTGACAAGTGACAAGTGATAAGTGATAAGATGAGATCTGTATTTCTCATCACGCGTCACTTATCACTTGTCACTGCCCTTGCATGTCCTCGGCTGATTTGAAATATTTCATATTTAACAACGTTAACATAAAGATGACCACGAACAGGATCACGCCAATACTGCTGGCATAACCCATCTTCTGGAAGCTGAAGGCATTTTCATACATCCATAGGCCGGGGACGTAGGTTTCAAAACCCGGGCCGCCCTGGGTCAGGATGAAGATCAGTTCAAAACCCTGGATCCCATTAATAAGGACCAGCATGAAAATGAGTTTGATCTGGCTCAGGACCAGCGGTACATCAATTAAAAGAAATTTCTTTATCCCTGTGGCCGAATCCAACTGTGCCGCTTCATGGACGCTTTCGGGGATATTGCTCAGGCCCGCATAGTAAATGAGCACCTCAAAACCTGTAATCCAAGGAAACCCGATACAGGCCAACGCGATCAGCGCGGTATTCGGATCGGACAGCCAGCCATGAGCCAGATCTTCATAACCCAGATTTTCGAGGAGGGTGTTGATCAAGCCCGTCTCCCCAAGAATCAGCGAGCCCCATATGAGCTGGACAGCGACCACCGGCACCACCGTCGGGATGAGAAATGCCAGCCGGTACAGATATCTATGGCGCTCATTCGGCAGGGTGTGAATCAACTTGGCGACGACCAGTGGTATCGTCAACCGGATGACAATGGCCATCAACGTCAGCAGCGCCATATTGACAAAACTGACCATAGCCGTCGGATCGGCGGTTAGATAGTCGATATAATTCTGAAAACCGACCCAGGTTCGCTCCCCACCCACTTCATACTCGTAAAATGAGTTATAGAAGGCCATCATGACTGGGACAAAGGAGAATATTGCCAGCAGAAATAAGGTGGGCAGGACCAGTAGATAAAGAGAAAGGCTGGAGCGTAGCGTAGGGTAGGTTTGCATAGGGTGATTTGGTGATGGCGTGCGTCCTCTGGACACGATGCGAGCACTTCGTGGTTTGGTGATTTGAGATAGGGATTGCCGAGTATAATTATGCGCTTTACCATCAACAAATCTATCTATCAACAAACTCCGGTATCCCGGTCATCTCTGCCCGTAGAGGCGCCAGTTCCTTCCAGCGCTTTTCGAAACCGTCGAAATTGAGCTTTTTACGCTGGATGATCGTTTGGGCCGCTGCGGCCAGGTTGTCGGTCTGCCAGTCCATGAATTCGTCCAGCGTGATGCCGTCTTCCAGATACAGCAGAAGCATCCGTTCATAGACCCGGTTGTAGCGGTTATCAAAGGTAAACATCCATTTGGTCGTGGTATATCGGCGCTCTAATATGCGGGTGAAAGGTTCCAGGACACGGGTAATCGGCACACCATGAATATTGGGGATATGCACCGGGTTCTCATTGACGACCGGATCGGAATATTCGGGCAGGGTAGCAAACTGTAGAAACTGGATCACCCGTTCCAGCTTTTTAGACGTTTTCGGATCGCCCGTATCATTAAATGCAGAATTGGTCACGGTGTATTGTATTGCTGCCCCGCCGATAACGCACATGTCCACATCGGATGCATACAACGATTTATCACGCGGCATGGGCAACGGACCGACATAACGTAAATATTGATCAACCGTACGGGCCATATCCAATGAGGACACAGGTGGATCAGGACGTTGATTCGGGGGAAGGACCGTATCCAGGAAATCCTGTACAGTCATCTTGAGCCATTCTGCGGACGGTTCTATGCGTGGCAGATAGCCCACATCCCAATCAAAATCCATATCCGGGTCATTGATCAGACGATTTACATGCCACGACCCGCCCCACATCATGATACCCCGCTGATTGATGAACTCTTTGTACAGATCCGTTCCGCCTCGTCGTGCATCTCCGGACAGGCTTTTGTTCCAGGTCCGCCGCCATTCTTTGAGCAGACGGTATAATTCCCAGTAGCGCGGGTCCCGTTTGGTGAAGAACCCCTTCTGATTAAGAAAACAGATTTCGTCCCAATCCAGATATCCTTCCAGGTAAGGTTCCCGTTTAGGGTCCTGCTTCAGATCGATACCGGGTAAAATATTGTAGTAGAGCTGATCAAAAAGCAGGTCCGTCCCCCAATCTGCGATGGAGCCGGCGTTGGTGAGCATAGGCACCACCGATGAACGCTGGGCTAAGGTATGGAAGGTATGCCATTCCCTTACCGTTTCCGGATACTTGATCCCCTGCCGGTTGAATGTCCCGGCAATATTCGGGTTTGTAGCCAGGTGGGCGGCCTCAACGACTTCTTCCGGCGTTCTTGGAAAAGGTAGGTTCAGCTCAGCCATCAATTGAGCAAATGGATTGGCCTGAATGCGTTCCAGCATCGTCATCATCTCAGCCCACGTTTCGGGATAATCGACGCGGAGAAGATCCAGGGCCGTTTTGTTATAAAGGATGCCGGTCTCAACCATATTGTAGGTCAGATTATACATCTTACCATCCGGTGCGGCCTTGCCCCGACTGATGGCCTGATATATAAATTGATCCCACCATTGTTCGGCACCGGGCGCGCCTTCTGCCACAAACGAATTTGGGGCTTCCAGATATTCGTCGAGGGGCAGGTACCACCCCTTATGCACATCCTGCCAGACATCCTCGACATTGGTGGACAGGATATCCGGGGCCGTACCACCGGCCAGTTGGGTCACCACCCACTCCCGCCCAGCCGAAGCCTGACGAAAGCGAATGGCCGTATCAGGAAACCGGGCTTCAAATGCTTCCGCCACGTCGAGAAAGCCGCGCAGTTTTTCAGTTGCAGTCGGAGGTAACAACCCCGGCATATAGTCATTCCCTGGAAAAAACTCAAAGACAATCTTAGCCTGTGCCGGAACCGGTCGGTTCAGTACACGCTCCAAGCTGTTATCTGCCACATCTTCTTCCTGTGGTGGCCAGAGGAGATATGCGGCACCGATCAGGAGGAGCACACGAAAAGTGTAAGTAAAAATAGGCATCGGGTTTGAGAAGATGGAAACAGGCGACAGGAAGGACAGATTCGCATTCGAAAACGGGATATGATCCAAGACAGATGGTAAAAAGGATTACATATAAAGGAAACATTCTATTAAAAATGTCAACCTGTAATCACCGCATCGAAAATCATAGGTCCATCAACCGAGATAATGTATAATAATACTAATTGTTGAATTATAAATTATGATTTAAAAGGCTATTATTTTCAATCTGTTACAAGTATTATTACCGTAGATTTCATTCTACCTCCTTGCCAGTCACCTGCCTCAAGTTACGTTGTTCTTCGTGTGACTTGATATCTTATACCCTGAACCGACGCCTGACGGGCGTCTACCGCAGCATCCCGAAAGTATCTATCTTATGTCCCATTCTACGGACATTCTCATCATCGGGGCCGGCGTAACAGGTCTGACTACGGCTTATCATTTGCGTCATACCGATCTGGATATAACCATTCTGGAAGCGCGGGAACGCATCGGTGGCCGTACCCTTTCGGTGCGTACTCAAGCTGGGGCCGGGCCATTTGATCTCGGCGCGGCCTGGGCCTGGTCCAACCATCCGTATGTACGGCGGCTGGCAGAAGAACTCGGCATTAACATCTTTCTTGAATTCGAAACTGGAGACCATATTATTGATGCCGGCCCTCTGGTGCCGATTCAGCGGGCTCCGGCACCCGATAATGAGCACTATACCTATCGCTTTGAGGGTGGGGCCCAATTGATCTGCGACCACCTCTCTGCCTGTCTTCCTGAAAATATCATCCGGCTGAACCATCCTGTACAGACGATTCACCAACAGGGTGATTTTATAGCGGTCGCAACCAGGGCTGGCCATAGATTTCAAGCGCGCTATGTCATCGTAACCCTGCCGCCACAGCTGGCGTTACATGCGCTAGCCTATGAACCGGCCCTGCCCGACCCTTTGCAACAGGCCATGGGCGGGACGCAAACCTGGATGGGCCACGCCATGAAAGTGGTCCTCAGCTACCAGCGGCCTTTCTGGCGGGACCATGGGCTATCCGGTATCGGCGTCAGTTTTGAAGGACCGGTGTTTCGATTTCATGATGCGACCACAGCCGATCATACCCACGCGGCTTTATTCGGCTGGGTAGCAGAAAACCATCCTGTCCATACAGATGCCCGGGCTGACCGAGAAGCGGCCATGGTCTCGCAACTGGTACGTATGTTCGGCGCCGAGGCTGAAAAACCAAAGGCCTATTTCGAATGCGACTGGACTTGCGAATCCTATACCACCGTTCCCGAAGAAGGGGGGCTACCACCCGGTGCGACCATGTATGGCCATCCTCTGTTGCAAACACCGATTATGGATGGCCGCCTCCTCTGGGCCGGTACTGAAACCTCGCCCATTCACGGCGGCTACCTCGATGGGGCGGTGTATTCGGGCGAGCAGACGGCCAGGAAGATACTAGCTGAGACAGGTCAGCAGAGCGGATAGCTTGTGGCTTTACCAATCACTCAATCACCAATCACCATTTCCCCGAGGTTGCCATGCCCAACGACCATCTCATCGGCATTGTATCCGATACCCACGACAACCGGCCTAATATTCGTAAAGCAACCCAGCTACTTATCGAACAAGATGTAAGCCTTGTGATCCATGCAGGAGATTTCATCGCGCCCGTTACGGCACAGGATTTTGATGGAATTACCTGCCCTTTCGTCGGTGTAAACGGCAACAACGACGGTGAGCGGCTGGGCTTGTCTAAGATGTTTGCCAAGCTCGGCCCATTGCATCCGGTATCCACAGAAATTGAACACGTCGGCAAGAAGATTTATGTCCGCCATGAGCCGGATGCCATTGAAGCCATAGCAGCGAGCGGTCACTATGATCTCGTGGTATACGGCCATACCCACCAGATAGATATCCGCCCAGTAGGAAACACCTGGATCGTCAACCCCGGCGAATGCTGTGGCTGGACCACCGACCGGGCGACCATCGTAGTATTCGGCCTGGAGAAGATGGAACCCAAATTGGTAGACCTGGCAAATTCGTAAATAAACGGCACCGTAGAGTACGCAACACATTGCGTCTCTAACCCAGCAGAATAGATTTTTATTGTTGGTTATGAATTGAAAGGGCGATAGAAAACCGATGTCCATTCAAGGATTTATTGACAAAAATGGCAAATCGGTTACTATGGCATAGTAGCATTTAGAAACACAAACACCATGCACCAGCCCCTATAACCCTCCCCTTGATTGAGTACCTCATGAAGCGAATGATCTGTTCTGCCATCCTTCTGGTCCTATGCATCATACCCACCGTCTATGCTCAGATGGACGGGAACATGGCCGCCGGTAACAAAAATGCCTTTTCTATGGCCCGGATCAAATGGGGTGGCGGCGGTGGCTGGTTTTATAATCCCAGCTGGTCTCATGACTATCCGGTGGCCGAACAGAACCTGATGACTCAGATTCGTAAAGTCACGTCCATCAATATTACCGAAGAAGTGGAAGTCGTGGAGTTGGACGAACCGGAGTTATTCAATCATCCCTTTGCGTATATGTGTGAGGTGCAGGACTGTACGTTGTCCGAGGACGAAGCAACGGGTTTGAGAGAATATTTATTACGCGGTGGCTTTATTATGGTGGACGACTCCTGGTCATCTTATGGCCTGTCCCACTTTGCTGACGAACTCAAAAAAGCCTTCCCCAATCGTTCCCTGGAACGAGTCACCACCGATCATCCGATCTTCAATGCGTTTTACGACATCGAGCAGATTCCGATCATTCGCGGCAGGCGCCGGGGAAGAGCAGAACCCATCTGCTATGGCCTATCGGACGACAGTGGTCGCCTGATGATGCTCATCAACTGGGAAAACGACATCGGCGATGGCTGGGAATGGGCGGTTCAGGATCGATACACCGGGCTTCTGGCGTATAAGCTGGGGATTAATTATGTGTTGTATGCGATGAGCCATTGAATGGTTCTTCGTGCTTTGTACTTTGTACTTTGTTAAATTGTGACCTGATTTTTCGTTCTCCTTCCAATGCCCTTTTTCAACCAAGCACAACGTACCAAGTACAAAGAACAGATGATCAACACCATCTCCCCCCACCTTGAAATCCAGCGCGAACCCTTCGCACAGCCCTTTGCCTTCAAAGGATCTGCTTTTCACGAAAAATGGAATATGATCGTCCGTCTCAGAGAAGCGGACCACGAGGCGGTCGGTATCGGTGGGCTGGCCGTGCTCTGGTCGGATGCCGCTGTGTTTGAATCGCATACCGAAGTTGGTGGTAACCTCCTGCAAGCGGCGGTCCTCGACTATGCGTTGCAGATGGTCAAAGACCGAGCCTTTGCAGATCCCATGACGATGCACCAGGCGATTTTCCCCGAAGTGCATGAATATGCTCAGCAGATTACCCGTCGTATAGATTTGAAACCGACCTTCACCCGTATTGCGCTGGTGGCCCTGGATAACGCCGCCTGGTTGCTCCACGCCCGGCAGCATGGCATTACCACCTTCGACAGTATGCTACCCGATCCATATCGTCCCTACCTCTCTCACCGACAGACCCGGATTGCCATTACACCGGCTGTAGGCTATAACCTATCTGATGAAATGCTCCATCACCTGCTTCGCGAAGACTCGGCTGTATTGAAGATTAAGATCGGCCATCCCGGCGCTGAGGCGGATATGGTCGCCACAGACATGAAAAGAATATCGGCCATTCATGAGATAGCCCGTGGGTATGAAACAGCCGTGACAGATACCGGGCAGGTATTATACTACCTGGATGCCAATGGCCGGTATGGTGAGAAAGACAGTATGGCCCGATTGCTGGATCATGCAGACCATCAAGGTTTTCTGGACCGTATCATTCTAATAGAAGAACCGTTTCAACGGCCGGAAGACATGGATGTACATGATCTCCCTGCCCGATTTGCCGGGGATGAAAGTGTGCATACCTTAGAAGATGTGCATGTCCGGATGCAGCAGGGTTATCAGGCCTTTGCCATCAAGCCAGCCGGTAAAACCCTGTCCCTGTCTTTACAAATGATTGAAGCCGCGACAGAGGCTGGGGCCATCTGCTTTGTGGCAGATAATGCCTGTGTTCCGGTCCTGGTGGAATGGAATAAAAACATCGCGGCACGGCTCCCTCCTTTTCCGGGGATTAAAGGCGGCATTCTGGAATCAAACGGCCCGGAGAATTACGGATCTGCGTGGCAACGCCTCCTTGCCGAATTCCCGATCCCAAACGCCGCCTGGCTGAGGCCTGATCAAGGCGCATTTATTTTAGATGAGCCCTATTACCGGGAAAGTGGTGGTATATTTCATGCGTCAGCGGTCTATTCAGACCTGTTTAGATTATAGATCAATAGAACTTATTTGTACGGAGGGTGGATAGTAAGTGGCGGATTAACCTGTGTAACGCGTAGAACCTTGAAAACCCACTGTCCTCCGTGTGTGGCTTGCGGTACTTCGCGCAAACGGTGACCCTGTGTTCTCTGTGGTTCCAGATACTGAGAGGCTCACCTTTTCATCCCTGCCGAACTGGATAAGGCACACGAAGCGTTTACTCAGGTGAATGCCCCGAGCAGCAGGCAAGAAATAGAACAGTTGCGGGATGAATTATAGAAGATAACACAGAGAAGTAAATAGCTGTCATTGATGATAAGATAGAAACCGTACCGCCCCTACCCGCTAAGACCTACCCGCTCTTACGCCACAGATACGGACAGCGCCTCATGGAGATGTTGCTTCAAAACCTGAGGAGCGAAGGGGTTTTTTAATATCACGGGTTCGCCAGCAACTGCATCGTGTGAAAAAAGAGCATCATCACCCATACCGGAAATATACAGGACCGGCACCTCGGGGTATCTCTTTTGAATCTGACCTACCGTATCTACCCCATTCAATTCCGGCATCAACAGATCCGAGATAACGAGATCATCACCAGATGATCGTCACGGACAAGCGCCTCTTTGAGCGCGTTTGATATGGAACGATCATCGGATACAATGAGAATTTTATGCGCCATGACTCATGTCCTTATCCGGCAATAGCCGAAACAAGTTTCGCGTTTCAAAAAAAACGGACTGTTTTTCGTATGTGGAATTCATAGATCTATAGATATTTCGGCAGCCGTTGATGGAACAATAAGGGAAAACCGGAAATAGAGGATAAAAATGCTTAAAAAGAGTAGAACAGCGTGACGGTGTGGCCACGTGACAACGCATATTATACCTGTCGACGACCCACAGATCGCCGTTACCGTCGACTGCCATAGGCCGGGGGCTGGCGAACTGGCCGTTGCCTGTGCCGGGGGTGCCCCACTCATCTGCAAAAGAGATCCCATTGCTGCCACCACTGCTCCAGACATTGGAGATGTCGAATTTCTGAATCCGGAAATTACCGGCGTCCGCCACATATAGAAAATTGCCGGAGACATCCGGAGCGATCGGGAAGTTGAACTGGCCATCGCCACTACCCGACCCGCCGATAACCGTCAGAAAATTCAACCCCGGGTCAAACACCTGAATACGGTGGTTTCCGGAATCTACCACATAGATGTTGTCACTACCGTCTATGGCGACATCAAGCGGGCCCTGAAACTGGCCGTCGCCGCTGCCTGCAGTACCGCCAACCTCACCGAAATAGGTGCCGCCGTTGTCCACCTTCTGAACACGCTGGTTGGTCTGTTCAGCCACATAGATCCGACGCTGGGAGTCCAGTGCCATGCCAAGGGGAGCCTGGAATTGCACATCTCCACCGCCGATCTGACCGAATTGCAGCTCGAATAAAAACGAGCCGTCGAACCCGACGATTTTGCCGCCGGTTTTGTCGGATACGTAAATAAAGCCCTGCGGATCGGTAAGTACACCTTTTGGATTCAGAAGTTGAACCTGCGCACCGGCGGCCGCGCCGTCGAAGGAACCGATAACGGCACCGTTTGCAGCGTTTATTTTGTACAGGACGCCACTTTCGTCTACATGCCATAAATTCCCGGCAACGTCAAAATCAATACCGCCGGGATCGGCGCCCGGGACGCTCCTGTCAAGCAGGAAAGTACCGGTGTTACCGAATTTTTAAAGGTATTGAGAGAGGCATCCACCACGCAGACATCACCGTTACCGTCCAAGGAAATATGGGCTGCATTCGTGAATTCATCGCCGGCGTCGCCTTGCGAACCCCATTTACCTACGAAGGTCACCTGAGCAGAAACAGATGATGAAATGGCTAACATTAAAAGAAAAAGAAAGCAGGTCATTATTGAGAAGGCAGGACGCGACATGTAGACATGATCTCCTGAAAAAATGGACGGAAACGGGCGTTACGATACGCCATAGTGATATGCTTATTACCAGAAGCAATTATCGTTCCATATAGAAAATTTTATTAATATTTATTGTTCAAGATATTGTAAATATTAGTTTTGAATGAGGATCAACCTAAAAGGCTTTACTACTTCAGAAGAAAACGTCCATGGTGAAGCAAATAAGAAAATAGGAGCCCCGTTTATCTGATCAGTGCCGACGCGCTAACCATCTTATTCGTATTTTAAAGCGATGAGTGGACCTACTTTGGTAGCACGTCTGGCGGGGATGTAACAGGCAAGCAGGGCGATAAAGATAAGAAGCCTAGGGACACCGACAAACACGGAAAGTTCCGTGACGGTTATCTCAAAGAGCAGATTTGACAGTAAGCGGGTCGACCCCAGAGCACCCAGTAAACCAATGCCTGTACCGTTTATCACCATCACCATGCCCTGCCGCAGGATCAGAGACAGAATAAGGCGAGGGCCAGCGCCAACCGCCATACGAATCCCTATTTCATGGGTCCGATGCGTGACCCTATAGGACAGGATACCGTAGACGCCAACCAGGGCGTCTACATGCACCAGCATCAGGGCACCCCGACCTATCCGGACTGTTCAACAATATCCAGGTCCAGGTTCTTCCAGTAATATTTCAGTGGATCATCAGGCGCCCAGTCTGCGTATATCTCATCCCAGGCCTCCCAGCCCATGTGCGGCAACAGGGAATCTGAACGGACCGGCTGGCTCAGGGGCTGGTAGCGGTAATCGACGGACAGACGCAACCGATTGCCGCTCTGGTTGTCGCGCCCCTGGTGGACCATGTGGCTGTGCAGGATCAGCACATCGCCGCACAGAATATCTCCGCCAATCCAGGTACACGCCGCTCCCACATCGACGCCGTGACCACCCGCTCCTTTCGCCTCATGGACCTCATACATGCCGTGCCGATGCGACCCGGCCGCCACGGCCAGGCTGCCGAGTTCCACCGGGCAATCCCCCAGAGGCATCCAGTTGGTCCAGGTCTCCTCGGCGCCGCCGATGTAGAAATGATCCTGATGGGGCGGTGTCGAGTTTTCCGAAGTATGCGGGAACTGCACCCGGCAGATATTGCGGCTATGGGCCAGCACCTGCGCGCCGAACAGCGTCTCGAACACGGCCATCAACGACGGATGCACCGCAAGTCCGTGAAAATCCCTCAGCTTCATCACATCACAGTAAAAAGCCTGCCACCGCGGATCTCTGCCTTCGATTGCGGATACCCCTTCCCTGACCACCCCGTCCATCAACGGTGCCGCCTCGGCCAGCCAAACGTGGCGCCGGCACAGTTCAAGGATCTGCCGGCGGACCTCGAAGACCGACTCAGCAGGCACAAGCCCTTTGAAAAACAGATATCCTTCCTCGCGTGCCCTTTCCCTCAATTGACCGGGCGTATCCAGAAGTGGCGTGGCGTCTACGAAGGGTTCGATTTTGTCCATCGGCGTCATGGCCATGGCGTTCTCCTTATTAAAAGTTGGGACCTGCTACAACAATCGCTTCTTTTGAGACCTGCAATAGTGATCCTTCTTCTATGTTTGATTAGGCCTGACGACCTGTTTCGTTTCGGGGCTGCGTAACGCTCTTGAATCATCGGACGAGCATCAGCGAGTTCCGACGCAAACGCTGGTCCTAACAATTTTGCATTTCAGTTCGGATTACTTTTACTACGACTTGCTCTAAAAGGAACGGCGCATCGTTGAACATCACGCGATTCTTGGACTAAGTCATGATTTCGAGAGCGATATAGGGGACAACATTCAGGAACACAAACGCGAGTCGATATTGCTGAAAAACGTGGAAAATTGTGGCCTTTGCCTCTTCTTTGGTGACACCAAACATCTTCGCACTGAGCTTGCCCCCACCTTCGTGAAAGACGCCGAACAACAACGCTCCTAACATAATAATCCCAAAATTAATGACGGAACACCAGCCGAATAAAGTCGCCAGCATTTCAATTGAGTTCATGCTCTATTCCTCCATTTTATCGTCCTTTGCTGCTACATGCCAACAACCGTCCGAGCCGAACAACAAACCACATCGATGTCCAACACCATGTTAGTCCATCTTACACGCTATCGCCTCGTGGTCGTCTTCTGCGTCGTTATCTCGGACACGCCACATCGGGATCGCATCAATCTCGTCCTTCAAGTTCATCTCGATAGATGAATGGAACCAGTTTTGTGGGAGTCGCTTTACACTGCTGATGCGCCTCCTGGAATGCTTCGGTCAATAACTCTTCCTCCAGCCTGGCCCTCTTAAGGATAATCGGGATAAGAACTAAAGAAGTTAAAAAGCCCTACAGACTTACGACATAAACCGGCTTGCCGGTGACAGCCATGATGAGTCCCAAATATATTGAATTGCGGGTGAAACGGCAGATACCGTGTGTTATGAGTTGGTGGGCTTTTCTTATTACGACAGTCGCAGAGTAATTTCGCCAGAGTCTAACCTGGCCGACCATCATAACTATAAGTCCAATAAAAAAAGAGCCAATCCAATGATGCTATGTACTGGGAACATCGATCGCGTTTGTGGATGCTTGACCAGGCTCCAAACGGTTCCCCAAAATCCTGACAAACCTGCTTTTGCGAAGAATTGCATCTTTATGATAAAGACCGTCATCGCAGGAAGAGCAAACTGGAGTGCGTCTCTTCTTACATAGTTTCGTACAATGCCATGCCTTTTAAAAAACCCATTTTTTCCATGGCCTCAATTTACTTTTTTCGTTGCCTCAATTTGCTCTTTCCGTTGATGTTCAAAGATGCTGAGGATGAAGACGGTGAGGCGTTGGCTCGAACAAACATGCCTACGATGATCACAACCACCAGGACCACCCGTCCAGTCAAATCCGTCTCTTCCGCAATAATCATTGCCTGACTACATGGGAGGCGGCCTGACCAATAGTATGCTTTAAAAGTAATACAATTCGCCGGGTTCTCCGCCTCAAAGCTTTCTCGTACTTTAGAATCAGTAATTTGATCCCTAATCTTTAGAACGTCTCGCGATTCTGCTGCGCGGGCGGTCTGCTAACAAGCGGCGAGAGCTGAAGGCGAGTGGCCCGCCCACGCTGCGGGTAACCCGCGTCAGTAGCCATCGCTTGTTAGGCCGCCGAACCTTCTTTGCCAGGTACCAGCGCCAGGCACGCGCCCACCGGATCCTGAACCACCGCATATCCGTACTCCCCATCGTTCCCCCGTGTCGCCTTGATGATCTTACCCCCTTCCTCCCCTACGCGACGGAGACTTTCGGCGAGGTCACCAACGGGGAGGTAGATCATCCAGATAGGAGGCAGATCTAGGTTCACACCGCGCGCATGGCAGACGCCCGCCGCCGGATTTCCATCATCGCCGAACAAGTTGTAGTCGGCGTAGCGCACGCTTGTGTCCTCCATCTCGAGGTCCTGCGCCGACCAGCCTACGACCTGTCGGTAGAAGTTACGAGTTGCCGAGGCGTCAGAGACCGTCAGGTTGATCCACGAGATGCGTCCCACACGGGCCGCCACGTTGGGCGATGTGGCGCTGTCAGTTGGGGGGATCGCCTCCGCAGAAACGACTGGGATGATCCCGAACGCCGCCCCATTCGGATCGAGCAGCACCGCCCACTCGCTCTTTCCATCGGCGTCTTTGCCATGCATAAGCTCACTCCCGCCCAGGTCCACCGCGCTATCCACACTCGCTGCGACATCGGCGACGTGAATGTGCGGCATCCATTGGAGCGGGAGGTGGGCATATTCCGCGCTGCGCGCGCCCAAGCCGATGATCGGCGTGCCGAGGTTGTTCATCAGATCCTCGCGCCAAAGCGGGTTCTCGCCCGTGCTGAGTACACGTGAGTAGAAGCGCACTTCACGTTCGTGTTCGGGAACGGCGATGTCGGCGCTGAGGATTTCGCCCACGCGTGGGACAACGGGGTCACTCATGGTTCGCGTCCTGGTTAAGGTTAAGTGGCGTAGCCTTTTGTTCGAGAAGTTGTGTCAATAACATGAGGATAGGTATGCTGTTATAAAACAAAGTATTCGGGTGCTGATATGTCAATTTATGGCAAAGCGATATATTCGCCTAAACGTTTTCTCGTTATTTTGAATTGGCGTTCTGTTGTCTTGGGCCCTGAACGGCTTGTGGATAATCCGCGAGCGAAGCGAGTCTGATTCATCCGCTGGTTCTATGTCCTATTTCCCACGTTTGAGTCATTCACTGCTGATTTTGGAACTCTCTAATCCAGTTCTGCACCACCGTGATTGTCGTAGGCGTCTCCTCCATCTGCCCTACCGACCGTACGACCACGAACCGCTCGCCGTCCGGTGTGACGTCGAAGATTGGTTGAAATTCTTCCAGGCCGCGTTCGGAAAAAAGGCTTCGGGGCGTTCTGACCTGAGCGCCGGTGAACAGCATTCGGGGGAGGTCCGCCCGGAAGGCTGGCGTGGTCTGCACAGAGACCGCCAGCATGCTATCTCCATATACATAAACCAGCTCAGTGCCCTGACGCGTCCATCGGGGGTTTCCGCCGCCGTTGACCGAGACCTGTACCCGTTCTCCGCCACCAGGGAACGGGGTTACATACACCTCCCACCGCCCCGAATCATTCGACTGGTACAGCCACATAGTGCCCGTCGGGTGACAGGTGCGGATTGGATTCGTCGAAAGGCGTCTGCGGCATGCGGTACGGTGTGCTGTCCGCAGGCGACACATACCAGAGGTCCCGGTTCTGCGGCGCCAGTTCACTCTGATAGTAAAGGATGTATTTCCCGTCACTGGACCAGCTTGGCGCCACCTGATGATGCGGCTCTATAACCAGCGGCCAAGATGGCGTGCTCTTGTCGGTCTTCATTATATAGAGGTCCTGGTTGCCTTGCCGGGGGGTGTAAAACACGATGTGGGCTCCGTCCGGAGACCAGGCCGCGCCACCATCTCTCCCTGGATTAGAGGTCAATCGTGTTTTGGTGCCACGGGCTGCATCATGTATCCAGATATCATAAGTACCTTTTACTGCGGCAGATACCGCGACCTTGTTGCCGTCGGGCGAGAGGGCCGGCGACTCGATTTGATTCGGTGCGCGCATCGGTCTCTTCCCGTTCAGCTTGCTCAGGTGACATATACATGGGAGTTCCCATCAGCTGACCACCACGCGTCAGACTGGGTACACCCTGTTCCTCTGCGCTCATCGTCATCGTCGGTGCCTGTGATTCCATATCATCTGATATATCAGTCTCATCCGAATGTGTGTCTGGATTGATGATGCGGGCCAGTCCGAAGTCCAGGATCTTCGGCGTGCCATCATCGGCTACTACAATATTAGCGGGTTTCAGATCTCTGTGGATTCGTCCCTGGCCATGGGCGTGCGACAGGGCATCTGCTAAAGGAATGAACAGAGAGAAAAAGGTATCGAGATCCATTCCCGTTTGTGGTATCAGCTCTGCCAGCGTCTGGCATTCTAAGTATTCCATCGTGATGAAGAGGATATTATCGAGTTCTTCCAGGGAATGAATCGTGGCGATATTCGGGTGTTTCAGGCTGGCGGCAGCTTTGGCTTCACGGCGAAAGCGTGCCAGGCGTTCTGGGGCGTGCCTAAGCGTCTCAGGGAGGATCTTAATGGCGACTTGACGATCAAGTGTGGTATCATCGGCGAGATACACTTCGCCCATGTGCCACCCTTACCGAGGGAACGGATGGCTGACTGACCGCATAGGCCAGCATACTGCCGATGCCCACGGTGGCCAGAACCAGAGCCAACATGCCGAAAATACTGTGAAAAACACCGCCGAGTCGTTGCGCCATAGCCGCCGAACTGATATGCGCTTCTAATATCCGGACGTTGTATATGGGTAGCGTGGGATCGAGTTTCCGGATTTCCTCCCTGACAAACGACTCCAACGTCAGCGGTGGCCGGCCTGTACGGATCTGGACATTGGTATCGGGCCGGTAATTTTGCAACACCGGCAAGAACAGGTAAGGGATAGAGCTTTTGTTCAGGCTATGGTATTTCGTATCCTGAGCGACCCTGTACGATAGGAATTTTCATCATACTGAAAAAATTCGGCCCAACCTGATTATAGTAAGACCATACGTTCGTTTCAGGTGGTGGCTCATACCCGTCTACAGCGATCGAAGTTGAACTTCTGCCGCCAAGCCCAAGCGGTACACGACGGCCCAGGGTAACCGCCTCGACACCCGGTATCGTTTGAAGACGATCATATAACTGGGCGAAAAAATCTGTCTTGTCTCCGGGCGTGTAGCCGTTAGGAAACAGGTCCAGGGTCGCCAGCAACACCTGTCTTTGATTGAATCCCGGGTTGAGGCTATTGGTCTTTTGAAGACTTTTTAAGAATAAGCCGGAAGTGAATATTGAACTCCCCGGGTGATGCAAAAGCCATGAACAGATCCCGGCTCCATACCGCCATTAATAGCCCAACCGTCCCGGCCGTCACAGCCAGTAAAATACTTTCGGTTAATCGTTGCCTGACGATGCGATTACGACTCGCCCGCAACGCGCATCTGATCGCCATCTCACGGCGTTGGCCTGCGGCACGCGCGAGCAGCAGATTGGCGACATTGGCACACGCAATGAGTAGGACCATGCCGACCACGCCCATCATCACCAGAAGGATCGGCCCCAGAATCCGTTGGGCCCCTAATGGCGATTGCCAGAGTGGAAAGAGGGCGATACGGTGCTCGGCGTGGATATCCGGATATTCCTGTTCGAGGTGTGCTTGGACCTGGCCCGCTTCCACACCCGGCTTGAGTCGGCCGTAGGCATCAAGCCAATGGTTCCATCGGGCCTCCAGACGGTCTACCGGTGATACGATCTCATGCTGCATCATTATCGGAGCCCAGATATCGAAAGCCAGCCCGGTCTCAGTACCCTGGAACGCCTGAGGTTCACGCTGATGATGGTGAAGCGTTGGTTGTTGAGCGTCGCTGTTTGTCCAGTGACATCCGGGGCACCGCCGAAACGCCGTTGCCAGAGGCCGTAGCCGATCACGGCGACAGGATGGGGCCCGGGCGTCTTATCTTCTTCAGATAGAAATCCCCGACCGAGGAGCGCCTGTACGCCCAGCACTTCAAAATAGTTACCAGAGACCACCATTCCATAAATTCGCTCCGGTTGATCGCCCGTGCCCCGACTCATACCTTGCATCAGTATGGCATTCACCCAGGTAAAAATGGTCGGATTGGCGCCGATATCCAGCGCCAGACATAGAATCGCAATCGCCGTAAAGATCGGCCGCTTCAATAGCGACCGGAGGCCATAGCGGATGTCTTATATTAAGGTATGCATGTATACTCCTTATAATTCCAGATTGCGGATTACGGACTTTTTGGTATGCCCATCCGGTATTAATTTACTCCTCTCTCAACGTGATAATAGGATCAACGAGCAGGGTACGTCGGGCGGGAATATAACAAGCGAGAAGGGCAATCATGGTTAGAAGAATGGCTGCCCCTCCGAATATAAATGGGTCTGTGGCCGACACATCGAACAGTTGACTGGCAAGCCACTGGGCCAGTATACCTGCGCCTGTTAATCCTATAATAATACCCGCCAGAGTTAACCGAATGCCCTGGTTGAAAACCATCAGGATGACATCCCGGGCATGGGCCCCCAACGCCAGACGAATCCCTATTTCCCTGGTACGCTGGGATACAGCATAGGACATGACGCCATAAATTCCCGCCATGGCCAGAATCAGGGCGACTACAGAAAAGACCCCCATCAGCAGGGCGATAAATCGCGTCGTGGTGGTGTGACCGGCCATAAGCTGCTCCATGGTTCTCACCTGAAAGACCGGTATCATGGGATTGATACCACGTATCTTCTGCTGCAATGTATTGATAATGCTTTGGGGGTCGTTTACAGTACGGATGGTCAGGTAAGACGTGCCGCCAACAGGAACCTGAAGGAGTGGGGTATAAGTCTGTGGCAAGGTCTGCGTATTTAATACCGTCATTTTTGGTTTTACATCTTTCACAACCCCGACAATTTCGTACCAGTCGTTGGGTCCCGCGGCGCGGGTAAATTTCAACCGTTTACCGATGGGATCATCGTTCCCCCAATATTTTCGGGCCAACGATTCACTGACGATAACGATGTCCGGTGTACGCTCATCGTCTCTGATAGTAAAACCCCTGCCCTGAATCAGGGGAATGCCCATTGTTTTCATATAATCCGGACCGACAAATTGCCGGTATGACATATCCCCTTCATCAGGCACGACAACTTGCGCATTATCAGGGGTCATTGTATTCCTCATATACCCGCCATCGTAAAAAATATGGGAGAGTAAACTGGCGGAGGATACACCCGGCAATTGGCTGGTTTCTTCGAGGATTCGACCGGCGAGCAATGCTTTTTCCCGGTCCGTTCCATATTGGTTAGGAATACCAATTCGAGCGGTCAACAGGTGATCTGTTTTAAAGCCCGGATCAAATGTCTGCATGCGTGAGAAACTCATCATCATGAGACCGGCGCCGATCAATAAGATACAGGCCAGAGCGATTTCCGTGACGACCAGCATGTTGTTCATCCGTTTCCCCTGTTGGCCGATGCCGGTCCGTGCGGTGCTGTCTTTTAGGGTGGCGTTCATACTAAGCTGGCTGTGCGTCAATGCCGGCCCGATGCCAAAGAGTAAACCCGTCAGGAGGGCGATTGCACCGGTGAAACCAAGGACGGTCATATCGATCTCAATTTGCGCAAAACCGGGCATGTTAAATGGCATGAACGCCAGGATGGTATCGAGCCCCCATACAGCGATCAGCAACGCCCCGATGCCGCCGGCCAGAGCAAGCATGACGCTTTCTGTCAAAAATTGTCGGACCAACTGACCCTGGCGGGCACCCACAGCCAGTCGAATGGCAATTTCCCGGCGACGATAGGCCGATTTGGCCAGGAGCAAATTAGCCACATTAGCACAGGCAATAAGCAATACAAAGCCCACGGCACCGAACAGCAAAAACAAGGGGGATTCAAAACTACCGACCAGTTCATCATGTGCCGTGGTCAAAAGGATGCCCTTATCCTGATTTGATAGAGGATATAGATCTTCCAGTTGCCTGGCGACCGCATCCAGGTTCGCCTCCGCCTGCTCAAGGTTTACTGTGGGTTTAATCCGTCCAATCACCCGAGGCCAGCGTATATGTCGTGCCCCGACAATATCATACTGACGCAACGACGGATTGATGGTGTCGTGCATCATCATCGGGACCCACATATCGGCCCCGCCGGCAAAACCCCGGAATCCCTCGGGCATGATCCCGACAACGGTAAAAGGCACGCCATCAATGCGGATGTTCCGACCGACCAGCGTAGGATCGCTCCCATAGCGAAGTTGCCAGAGGCGGTGACCGACCACGACCACCGGATGCGAGTCTGGCGTCTGATTTTCTTCAGAGAGAAACACGCGGCCTGTTGCGGCCTTGAGACCCAGCACCTGGAAATATTCAGCTGATACCAGTTTCCCCCGGATCGGTTCGGCCCCATCATTGGTGTTCAGAATAAGATCTGCACCACCGACGGCAGCCATGCGCTCAAATGTGGTATTCTGATCCCGCCAGTCAAGATAGTCTGGATATGAAACGGATAAGGTATTTTTTGTAATCGGATTCTGACCCCGTAAAACGACCAGGCGTTCGGGCTCATCATACGGTAGCAGCTTCAGAAAAACGGTGTTCACGACGCTAAAAATAGCCGAATTTGCGCCAATACCAAGCGCGAGGGTCAACACCGCAATGATGGTAAAGCTCGGCCGTTTCATTAAGATGCGGAGGGCGAAGCGAATGTCCTGAAGCATAGGTTCCTCTTTGGGTTATTGCGGATTAGCACATCAAATAAAACGGCATCCGAAATTGAATCACTTTCTTCGTGCGGCCTGATACATACGACGGATCAAATCATTCATAGGGTGCAAATTATATGCATGCCGGTAGGCTTAGGCCGCTTCTTCCCATCGACCTGGAAAAGCATAGATCCTACCCAGGTGATACCAGGCTTCCGGGGCTTCCGTGGGCGAACAAGTGAAAGCATGGATTCGCTTTATATAATGATAGATACATAGTAATAGCGCTCGTTGTTGCCCATTGGACCCAGCGAATGAAATGATGAAGTGATGGTAATGCACATAGCATGCCATTAAAGTATGCACATTACAACTGATGGTTTATAAACGAGTTATACTAATAAGTCTAATTAAGAAAAGGAGGATTTGTTCGATATTGGGAAGGACATGTATCAATATCGAACATAGGAGAAGTCTGAGCGGCAGACTAACTTCTGAAGAGATTCTGCAGGACGAACCAAACATTTTCTTTGCGTTCACGAAGGCGGCGGTAAAAGTACGGCATCCATTCCGTTCCAAAAGGGACGTATATGCGGACCCGATAGCCCTGTTTACTCAGCTCCTGCTGGCGCCCCGGACGTAGGCCAAACAGCATCTGAAATTCAAACTGGTCTTTGGAGATACCGTTGGTTTCTACATATTCTTTTATGGATTCAACGAGAAAATCATCATGGGTGGCGAAGGCGGGATAATGGCCGCCAGTCAACAGGGTCTCCGCCATGGCCAGGAAGGCCTGACGAATATTGGGCATCTCCTGTAAGGCCAGCTCATCTGATTCTTTATAGGAGCCTTTGCAGAGCCGCACACGTACTTTATTTTCGTTAAGCACAAAGATATCATGGGGGCTTCGGTGCAACATGGCCTGAATCACAACACCCGTATTCTGGTATTGTTCATAGACCGTGTAAAACATATCGAGCGTACGCTGGGTATAATCCGATCCTTCCATATCAAACCGGATAAAGTTGTGGTGCTGCCGGGCATGTTCCATAATCTGATGGAGGTTTTCCATGCAGAACACGTCGTCAATTTCCTGACCGAGATGGCTGAGCTTAATGGAAATATTAGCGCGAAGTTCCCTTTCATGAATTTGATCCAGCATCACAAGATACTGCTGAACGGAGTCCTCTACCTTTGCCCTATCTTTTCCACGTTCACCGAGCAGGTTCAAAGTAACGTCTAAGTCCCTGGCGTTCAGACCCCGAACCACATCTACAGCGACCTCCATTGATTCTCCAGCAACAAATCGCTTAGCAATAAAGAAAAACCGACTCATTAGGCCTCCAGCATTCCGCAAGGTATAAACAGATGACCTGATTCCACTATATACAACGCATATTTTCGTTTCAAAGTTTCAAAGGGCCTGCATGGTATGTCTATGTCATTAAATATCAGGTGGCGTAAGCTAAAATATACATCGAGATGTGACGATCATCAATGTATGAGAAGCTGATGCTGGCTTTACTTACGACACGCCAAGATATTGTTGAATAAACGCCAGGGTCTTCTGACGCGCGGCCTGAACGAGCACCGGATCACCGTCATCCAACCCATGCCCCGCATCGGGCACCGGAACCCTTTGATGGGGCACCCCATGTTGAGCTAACCGCTGCGCCATATCAACAGATTTGTCAAAAGGGACGTCGGCATCTTTCGTACCATGAATGAACATGGTCGGTGGGTAGTCTGAGGATACGTGACGTACGGGAGAATAGGGCACTATTTTATCGTGATCTTCTTTCGGATCGGACCCGGTAACCTCCTGTGTCCAAAGCCCATTCTGTCGGAGATAGAGGTAATACCGGATGCGGGCATGGAAGTTGGCGTCGTAATGGGGAGATGAGCCTGTGGGCTACGCCTTACCTAAAGCGCCATAGGCTTCCTCTTTTGTGACCTGTGGGGCCGTACGGTGATCTTCAGATGGTTTCGTGTACCAGGCGCCATCGATATCACCGTATCCGAAATAGGACACCAGGGCGGTCGGACGAGCTTTCAAAGAGGCCCGTCATCAGCGTGAGGTAACCGCCGGCGGAATTCCCAGCCACAACAAGCCGGGATGGGTCCGCGTGGCATAAGGACGGCCCATCGGCGCGTATCCAATGCAGCCCGTCACGGACATCATCGATAATACCGGACAGGCTGGTCTCCGGTGCCAGCCGGTAGTCCAGGGAGATCAGGATACAGCCCTTTTCCCGACAGAAAACCCGGACTTCCTCGGAGACCATCTCCCATATCCGAAAATCAACGCACCCCCATTCAGCCAGACCAGAACCGGCTGTTTTGTCTGATCACCCGATCGGTACACATCGGCATGAATCTCAACGTGTTTTTTAGTTTTGTAGGCCTGGGTGATTTTGTATGACATGGGGTCCAGGATGATTTATCCGACTGTTTCCGGTTCGGTGCGAAGCGCCTCTTCGACCTGATCGGCCATGGTCTGGACAGCAGCCATATCGATCTGATCCGCGACGGCATCATACCCGGCGGTACGAATCATGTCGTTAACCTGCGTGCGTACCTGGCCGACAGCCCAGCCTATGTTATCAGCCCCTTTTTCCAGACTGCGCACTTGATTTTTACCTGTAGGATCATAGTGGTAATGCGGCGCGTCATGAAAACAATCGAATCGAAGAAGCTGCACGGCCTTGCCATCGACATCACCAAAGACCCGCAATGCCGGGCCACCGTCGTTGCCGAATATACGGTTTTCTATCTGGAACGTCAGGCCCCCGGCTTCAATAGTTTGCATCGGATTCTCCTTTAAATTACGGTTCACCCCACCATTTGATATCATGAACACGCACAAAGGTACAACGGCTGGGCCGGGAGAGCAATGTAAAACAGCTGGCTGGCAAAAGAGAAAGTTGATTAACATATTTTCCCATTTATCTACCCACCTGCTCCGCCATATCAGTCCCAGTGTACCCCAGCCAAGATTGCCCCCACAGCCGTGTACGTATACACCGCACCATAGCCATCCAGGCTCAATCCGACCAGCGGAGAAAGAAGCGCAAAGCCCAGGCTACCCGCGAGACTGACAATGGATATCGTGGTCGCTCGATTGGCATCCTCCACCTGACGGTTAACGTAGGCATTGAGCGTCGGTTTATAGATACCACGGACCATTTGTTGCAGATTGATGATCGCCAGGGACCAGACGCTCACGAGCAACGCAGGACCCAGGTACGACACGGCCAGCAGCAGACCGAGTCCCAGCAGCACCAAGTGTTCTCTGGTATGAGGATCGGCCCGATGATCAACAAACTCCAGAAAAAACGATACGCCGTATACCTGCGGATGTTACGTTCCATAGTGCTATCGAGTGGGTTCATAGGGGTATCACATATAGGTTTGGTAGAGATGGCGCTGTTATAGGCCACAAAACCGGATGCATCCGGCTTTGCGATACGCGCCCTTCTTGACTTTTCTCCTTACCATGATCCTGTTTACCCGGAAAAGGTTGCATCGGCCTGAAATAAATCAGGACATGGTGGGAATATAACAGGATGTTTTATGGATGGATAGCAGAGCAGGATACGGAGCGGTTGGGTTATTTAACGCAGGGGTTCGGAAATGAGCAGGAAGAGACGGGGATGACGGGCACGCATATTTCCCGACTAAAAACCGGACGGCTTGAAAGATTTAAATTTGATCGGTTATTGAGATTCTCAAACAAACTTGATATGGATGTTGAACTGAGGGTGAAAGAAAAGCCCCAGGAGACCGAATTGATCACCCTGTCAATGCCCAATCGCCGAAGGGGTACCGCTTCATGTTTACGCCTGACGCAGAGCGATTATGGGATCAACACGGGCGGCTTTTCTTGCAGGAATATAGTAGGCCATAATGGTCGTCAGCAGCAGACCGGCGGTAACAGCAATATTCGAAAGGTTTGCCGGCGGGTAACCCGATACTGAATTTGTGCAGCCGGCTGCTGCATGATTGCGGTGGTTCCACCTAGGCACCCTTCTCAATAAAGTAAAAACTAATAATCCCTCGATATGGTGGACATTTTTTGAGACATCCCGGCCTCACACCTTATCAATCCACAGCACAAACCGCATATCATCCCCATCTTCCCCAACCGGCCCCAGCCCGGCTTCTGCCAAAATGCGGTCGATGTTATTTCGCTCGTTATGTCGTTGAGGGCCGACGACAAGGCGCCCACCCGGCGCGACGAGCACATCCAGTAATCGCTGTAGCATCTCGCCTTGACGCCCAGGCGGGGCATATTCGACGCCGGTACGGACGAAATCGAATTGGTGTGGCGGGTCCCAGAAGCGGGCGTTACCGTCGAATATTCGTCAGCCCAATGGGGCCGCCGTTGCCGTGCCAAGGCAGCCAGTTCGGGGCTGATGTCCAGGCCATAGGGTTCAATATGTAAGCCGGTTTCAGCCGCCCAGGCAGCAACCGATTCCATCAGCAGGCCGTTGGCGCAGCCGATGTCAAGGAATGTGCCGTCGCCGGATAGGGCATGGACCGAGAGATACCGCGCCTTACGCCACTCAGCCGGGGTGCCCGAGTGCCCCGATTGCGCGATGGGGCTGTCTTCGGCCAGATAGGCTTCGGCCAGGGCCGACGAAATGTCCTTGTGCCAGGTCTGTTCGTCAATGCGTCCTTCAGCCTAGTCCAGAGCGGTTTGTTCTATCTTCGCACGTGCCCGGGTTTGATGGTCGTCTTCGGAGGACATGCTTTTTGCTCCTTCAAGGCCTCGGACGAATCAGCTACAATACCATCTTCTATTCCGGCGACTCGGGCGCTTCAATAGACATCGGGCTTTCCGGAGCCGTGACTGACCCCTGGAGGGGTGGCTCGATCAAATCGATAATCGTTGTTTTATCCAGGGTCTCCGGTGACAGATCGAGATAGGCGCCATCCGGTTGGGATTCAACGACATTTGCGCCTGCGGCATCCAGAATATGTCTGAAATCCAGAGGATAGATAAAACTGCTCATCAAGGACTTCCTGGCACGCATAGATTGCTTACCGCGTTGAGCCGATATGGAATTACCGGTACTGATTCTGGTAAAGTAAAATCGATTTTCACCATTCACGGTGGCAATCAAACCTAAAACGGTTTGCTTTGCGTTGATGTTGATGTTTGCCGACGCCATGATGTTGTTTACATCGACCATATAGTTATGGCCAAAATCTTTCGGGCGACGTATCGGTGTTATGCCTGCTCACAATATGAACTGCGCACACCCCGTATATATCCAGAATCAGGATGCATAATCCGCACCGTGTTGGCATACTGAAAAGTAGCTATATCAGGTTGCTTGTCAATCGGACTTTTTTGTGCGTTTAAGGTGTGCGCTCAAAATGAGCGTGTCCGCTTTTAACTTCGTCCTTGAACCGTTTATCACCTGTTTATCCAATGACCATACCTACAGCCAACTCCTCTTCTTTCGCTGCTTCCTTAATCGCATCCAGTTCGCCGGCATCTAACCAAATGCCCTCGCATTCAGGACAGCGATCAATGATGATGTCATTGCTATTGGATTTAACCAGGGTCGTCCCATCCACCGGGCAATTTCTGATTGGTTCCCTATCTGTTAGAATTTTTATCTGGCAGGCTGAACAAGTAGGACGGTCTTCAAAATCCCACTTCGTTTTATTTTCATTACAATGGACCATGGTACACGACAAAAAAAATAATCTGTCATCTCGACCGAACGCAGTGAGTGGAGAGACCTATCCCGAGATGGCTCATGACTATATCCCTCGGCTATGCTTGGGATGACAATGAAGGGGCTTTTCAATTTTTGTCGTGTACTATGACAATGGACACAAACCTTCTTTTTATTGAAACAGATCATGAGACCCCTCCTGGAAGTCAGTAATTAATGCGAATCAAGCGTTGAAATAAAATGGCTGATCCTGCCTCCATGGAAAGCCTCTATTTCCGTCCACCGGACGAAAATGGTTACCGAGCGAAGCCCGAAGGGCGTAGCCGAGGGATATAGTTGAAGCTGGCGCGGACTAGATCTCTCCGCTCACGCTGTTCGGTCGAGATGACAGGTTGATCTTTGTCGTGTATTAAGCAAATCAGGCCCTGATTTGCTTATCCAGGACACATTTTTCTACTCTTGATTCGCATAATTATTAGCTGGTACATAAAAGGTCTGAAATCTGCTCCTGACCTATTATATTAAGCGATATTGCCCAAAGGCGTTGGCGCCCAGTTTTGTCGAGATGAGAAGCAGGTACAAACGCTAAACAGATGGCCTCTTGCGTGCGTATAACCATCAAAACCTGTAAAAATAAACCAGGGAGATCAAGATGGGAAGATGGGCGCAGGCTTCTTTTGGCCGCTCCGCCTTTCATGAGGTGGGATTGGTTATTGCCGGCAGCAGTTCACCCGAACAGGAACAGGCGATCCTGGGCTTATTTGATGAAGGGATTGCCAGCCGACATAGCGTTTTTCATGGGCACGTCGTCCGAAAAGACGAGCTGGTCTACCCTCTGGTGCTGAATGTCTATGGCGGATCATCATTGGTTGATGCCCTGGCGGTGATGCATGACGGCGGATGTCGAACTGTGCTTTTTGTTGGTCTGGCCGGCGGTGACATCGTGATACCGAACATCGCCCATCATCTTGATGGCCTGTACACCTCGATAGCACCCGGCAGAACACAGACGTTTCCGGATAAGATGCTGAAGACCCGATTAGAAGCAGGCTTGACCGACTGTCAGATCGCCTTCCATATCGGCACGCATATCTCGGTTCCTGCTGTCTCCCTGCAGCCGTCGATGAAAGACGCCCACTTTCAGGCCCTGAATCCCGACACGGTTGATCTGGAGTTGGCTGCCTGCCTGTCACGTGCGGCCGATCTGGGGATGCGCGCCGCTGGTGTGTTGATTGTCAGCGATAACAGAACACATCCATTTGGTACGAAAGACCGGCCGTTGTAAAGCAGAAATGGGCTGTCCGAGATCGGATCATTTCACGCCTTGTCGAAATGCTACTGTCATTTACGTTACCAACCCTGGCGCATGCTGAGAATTTTAATCTCAATCGATACTTAGGCTATACTGACGAAGCTGGCTTGCAGTAGATCTCGCATACGGTGGCCCCGTAGCTTGCTGCGGGGCGTCTTTATTCAATCCTGCCTCCGCGTCACCTCCACATTCACAGTTCCCGCCGACTTGACCACTACTTCGGCAGACACCATTCCCCCCGAGGTGCCGCCAAAAATCATCCAGGTTATGTTACATCTTAAATAGTATGTTCCTGCTGGAACGCCCTCAAACCTGAATCGTCCTTCGGCATCCCCAATCGTAGTCCTATTGTACTCACTTATTTGTTCATCGGATGGCACAGTCTCTACTGTTTTCACGCCTTGCCCGTCTGGCTCAAGTCCCGATTCAATTTTAGTTTCACTAATAAACTGACGGGTGGTCCAAATTGTCGAGGCTGTGGTCTTGGGCACCAGCCCAATAGTTCGCCCAGCCCCCACTATAACCTCTCCACCATTCGCTACGAGGAACGCCTGCCCTGTAACAATCGCCTTGCCTATGCCTTTATAAGGCGTGTATTCAGACTTGTCGAATGGGAGTGGCTCTTCTACGATCACTTCGACTTTATCTTCCTCTGAAGTATGTGTATTCAGACGTTTGAAGGAGGCGCACCCCGTGACACAGAGCACCAAAATTAACATAGTCAGCCGTTTCATATCATCCCCGATTATTTCGTTGTTTTATCAATACCAATTCAGCGAAACTAAGACGCGAAAGACCACCGTATTGGTTCGACTTGTAAGATTCGGGACCAATGTCTTACGCGTATTTAAAAATGTAAAACTACCGTGGACGTTGAAGTGTTTTACAATCTCAGCGCCAAATCCCAATGAAGTTCCTCTACCGTATTCGGCCGGTTTCGCAGTCTCCAATATGTCCAACATGCCTAAGCCCACCGTACCGATCAAAAATATAGAGGGTGAAGAATCGTACAGATAATAAGTGCCTCCAACGCCATAGATATTCTGATAAAAAGTTTTAGACCCCAGGTTTCCGAAGGCATCTTGGTACCAGTTCGATTCGGCTGCGAGGTGTAATATTAGACGTTCGCTCAACCCATAATCAATGCGAACGTCTATTGGAATTTCGAATTTGTTTCTACGGGTTGGAAGGAAGCTTAATTTAGTGCTTGATGTAATGAACCCCAGTCCCAACCCCGCATTTAGGAAAGGCCCTTCCTTTGGCCATCCTAGGCCTGGACCGATCCAGCAGAGCACAAAATCAATCCAACAGTAAAAGCCTGAATAAACCTGACCATATCATCCCATCTTCAACGTGAGCCTTCCGAATCTTAATAGTATTGGTTCCTATGTCTGACGTCAAGCGCCCGCCTTCAGTTCTGCGGCAGTTTTGGCGCCGAGGCTGAGCAGCCAGGCTTCGATGTCGTTTTGACCACCATGGCGAGCCAGGTCGAGGGCGGTTTCACCGGTGTAAAGGACCATATTGATCTCAGCACCCCGTTCGTGGAGATACCGGGCGGTGGCCAGGTCTCGGCGGCATGCCATCCAGAAGGCCCCGTTGAGCAAGGCTCTGTCGGTCCAATCTTTCGTGTTCGGCAAGCGAGGAAGGTCTGCATGCAGATTGCCGGTGTCATCGAACATAGTTTTGACGATATCGAGGTCGCCCATGGCCGCGGCATGCCAGACGTCTATCGCCGCGCCGAGCGCCACAAGGCGTTGCGCCGCATCCCATTGGGAGAAAACGACGGCATCCGTCAGCGGTGTACCACCACCGATCACCGCACCGGGGGCATCGATGTCCGCGCCAGCGTCAAGCAAGGCATCAATGGCATCAACGAAATTGATGCTGGCGGCCCAGTGCAGGGGCGTTTCTTTGTGGGGCCCCTCGAAGCAAGCATGGACATTGGCGCCACGGGCGATGAGCAGGCGGATCACCTCCGCCTTGTTGGGGATCATGTCCCCATCGGTCGCGAAGTGTAACAGCGTACGTGGGTTATCGCCGATTGTGACGTTGACCAGATCGGGATCTTCGTCAAGCAGGGTGCCCAGGGTATCCACATCGTTAGCCTTAACGGCACGAACAAGCGGCATAAATCGCCGGGCGAATTTGATGAGTTCGGTGATCCGATCATAGCCCAGGTGCTCTGCCCAACCCAGGGCATCGCCGTCGTGCATCCGATCATTGATGGTCGTATCCGCCCCGCGTGAAACAAGCGTGGTCACGGTTTCGTAAGAATTAGCGCTTATTGCGTTGTGCAATGGGGTACAATGGGCATGAAACCCTTCCGGGTTAAACTGGTTCGGGTCCACACCACGATCGACGAGAATGCGACTGGTGGTGGGCTGACTGCAACTGGCGGCGCAGGCTAATGCTTTCTGTTTCGTCTCGGTGTCGGCGTCGGGCAGGAGGCGCTGGAGATCCTCTTCGAGTCCCATCCCGGCCGCAATGAGCAGGTTCACTTCCGCCCCGGCATCAAGAAGGGCCTGAACCGCATCCCGTTCGCCGTGGGCCAAACCGGCATCAGCACAGTTGGGATTGGCCCCATTCTTGACGAGCACGGCGACGAGGTCGCTTAACTTGCCCGTTTCTCGCGGTACGTTACCGGAAGTAACTAGGGCCAGGGTGTAGTCGAGATCGTGTTGCAGCGTGTCGCTGCTGTGTTTGCGCTGGCGATCGACGATACATTGAATAATCTCGACGATCGCATCGGAGAAGGTGCTGTATCGAATAGGATTTTCGGCGGCGAACCAAAGGAGCTTCGGATGTTCGAAATATTGTCCGGATTGGGTCCCGCTGATGAAGAAGGTCTCGGAAAAACTGGCTTCTTCAGAGAGCAGATGGGGATGCTGGTCGAGGTGGGCGGCAAGCGCGTCAATTTGACCGGCGTCAAGGCGCGCGACGGCCACCTTGAGCAGGGCGTCGGTGATGTATTGGTGTATCTGTGGAACATCGGAAATATCACGCTATCCTTTCACACAAGGCATCTCTATTTTCTCTTCGGGAATACCCATTTATAAGCCAACAGATGGATCTGTGTCAATATAAATGAAGGCACTCGCAGCTTCATTTCAAGCCACCAGGCCGCGTAAATGTTTTATGGCCGGTTGATCGGCCAGGAAGGAAAAGTGACTATCTACCAGCTTAAGCTGAATTTTGACTGTATTATCGATGATATAGCGGGTCGGCTTCTGATTGAGGAGGACGACCTGATCATGCTGGCTATGGCCATGTTTTACTACCATATCCGCATTACAAGATGGGGGAAACCGAATCAGGACACGGATTACGTCGCCAGAGACCTGCCGGACATGAAACATGAGGTCCTCAAGTATGCCGATTACATTGATCTCTCTGCGCATCTACCCGGGATATAGCTCATACTGTTATTTCTTGACTTTGATCGGATTTTGTAGGTATTTTGAATCGAGCCTTAAGTCATGATTATCGGCTGAACATCAATCTCTCGGAGCGGATCATGCCGCTCCGAGAGGAGATGATTAAGATGTTTCCACGAATTACCGGTGTACGTCATATCGAAACATACCGCTTGATGCTTACGTTTTCAAATGGTGTGGAGGCCGAGCTGGATTTCGCGGACCGTATCACAGGACGCGGAGGCGTTTTTGCACAACTTGAAGATATTGATTTTTTCAAACGTGTTCGGGTCGATCCAGAAGTCGGTACACTGGCCTGGTCTAATGAGGTAGATTTCTGTCCGGACGTGTTATATAGTGAAGCGGTCGTCGTTCCTCTGCCGGAACTTGATACGGTATAATGCCAACATATCCCATGTCTTATTCGCCGCATAAATAAGCCATCATCAGATCCTGCTCCCGGTATTCAGGAACAATCAGGTCGGCCCCCACCTCCATGAGCCGGTCGCGTTTCCAGAGGTTGACCCCCTCGCGTCGCGCTTCATCAGAGGCCACCCCCACGGCCGTGCCCCCCACGGCTTTGACATTTTCAATTTCCACATACCCATCGCCGAATCCGAGGAGCTGGTCACCCCCGATGGCATGGCTATGAAGAATATTCTGAATGACCTGGGCCTTAGAAAAATCTATATAGTTATTCTGTGCCCCGAAGATGCGGCCTCTGAAGTAGGGTGTAATACCCAGGAGTTCCGCTTCGGCCTGCACATATTGGTGGTCCGTACCGCTGGCCAGATAGAGTTCAAGGCCACGGCCACTGAGATTGTCGAGGAGGTCCAGCGTACCGGGCAGCATCAGGTCTTCAGGGTGACGGGCACCGGACCGGAGGCCTTCAAGACGGTCTGCAATATGGGTGTTAAGCAGATCGTTGAATTGCTGTTTATAGCTCAGCGCTTCAGCAGGTGTCCCCCTTCGATGCTCGATTTCTTCACAGAGACGGATCATCTGATAAATCGTCTGTTTACCAGTAAGTTCGTCTACAAATCCGGTGACCAGATTGGCGAGTTCAGACTCGGTCTCATCAGTTTTGAGGTCAGCCAGAATATCGACCATCATCGGGATCATAATTTCCCGCCACCCATGGCGGATCAACGAGATGGTGCCGTCAAAATCAAACAGCACATAGCCGAATGTCCCTCGGTGGATTTCGGGATTGACGATTTCTATCGTGGTGGTGCCTGGAAGGAAAGACATAGGGGGTATTTCTACTTTCAATAGAGGTTTAATGTCGTTTAATAAATATATCCCTCTGGAAATGTCAAGCCAATGAGCATCAGGCATGTACAATCAAATACTGCTGAGATCTTTATGATAATGTGACTGTTGCTATCATCCATACCGCAGCGCTTCCACCGGATTCGTCCGGGCTGCTTTAAGCGCGTGATAACCGATGGTAAGCAGGGTTTTTGCCCAGCGTCAACACACCGGCCAGGATGAACGTCACCGGTGCCATACCGACCCGGGAGGCAAACGCCTGAAGCCACCATTTCATAACGATATAGGCCACCGGCCAGACAAGCAGGTTGGCCAGAAAAACCAGCTTGAGATACGCCAGAAACAGCAACCGCAGGAGGTCCATTTTCGAGGAATGATCACTAACCAAACTATTTCCCGCCGGTAGATTTGGTATGTTGTACATTTGCCAACGACAGATTCTTTAGAATAGAGTATATTACATGGTACACAGAGGTCTCTCTAAATTGGCGGCAAAATATCCAGAAGGAGGCACCATATGAAAGGGGAAGGCCTCACCACCACGAAAGCGCCGTTTATCGAAAACGCCAAACAGGCGGGGCAGCGGTTTATTGAACAGCCCTACGAACGGTACAGCGCCGACAACCACGAAGCCTGGCGGCAATTATATGCCCGCATAAAACCGCGTTGGGAGCGCTATGCCCATCCTAAATTTCTGGAAGGGGTCAACAATCTTGCGCTCGATCCGTCTGCGATCCCCCGCCTGGAAGATATCAATCAGTTTCTGGCCCCCCTTAGCGGCTTTAAAGCCAAAGCAGTCAGCGGCTATGTGCCCGCGTATATCTTTTTCGATGCCTTGCGCCAGCGGAAGTTTCCCACGACTATTACCATACGCGATCTGGGCCATCTCGACTATCTGCCCGAACCGGATATCTTCCACGATGTTGCTGGCCATGTGCCTATGCATACCGACCGACAGTTTTCCGATGTACTGGTCCGTTTCGGTGAAGTGGCCCGAACGGCAGCCCATCTGGCGGCAGAGACAAAAAACACGGAAGAGCGCATCCGGCGCACCGAAAACATTATCAAAGCGATGGCCCGATTTTTCTGGTTCACGATTGAATTCGGTCTCATCCGGGACAAGGACAAGCTGAAGGTCTACGGCAGCGGTCTGCTGAGTTCATTCGGCGAAATGGGCCATGTGGTCGAGTCCTCCGCATATCACCGGCATCCGGTTCAACTTGAGTGGGTCGTTAATCAATATTTCGAGATCGATCATTATCAGCCCTTGCTCTTTATTGTCGATTCGTTCGACCATCTGTTCAGCGAGGTGGACCGATTTGAACAATGGATGCGTGAAGGCCGTTTAAATGTCGTCAGTCCGGGGGAACCTCTGGTGAACGAGGAAGATCTGAAGTCGTTTCTTCATCTGGTGGATTGAGGCAGGGTCATTGGCTCATCAAGACCCCAAGACATAAAAAAGCGGTCGGCATCAATTCCATATGCCGACCGCTTTTCTTTTTATTATGCTACCTTTGTACCTTTGTGGCGCATGACCCTCAGGCTATATCTTACTCAGCGACTTCTTGAATTCCTCCAGAAAAACCTCGGACTCCGGTGCTGTGCCAGCAGATACCCGGATCCAGGTAGGCATCAGATCCCGGTTTCTGACGGCGACTCTGATGCCCCGCTTAAACAATTCCCGAGCGAACTGTGTGCCATCCTGACGGACATTGACCATGAAAAAGCTGCCTGAACTTTTGAGATATTCCAGCCCGAGCTTGTCGAACGCCTCATAACACCGATCCTGGAAATCCCACACCACCTGTTGGGACCGCTGAAGGTTGTACATGTCTTTGGCCGTGGCTTCAGCGGCAACCAGCGGCAGCACCGGCGGAAAGCCTGTGGTCATATAAAAGGATATTTTCTTCTGAATGGCCTGACTGCAGACCGAATAACCGATCCGCATCGCCGCCATGCCGTACGCCTTGGAAAAGGTACGGACCACAATCACATTGTCGTGGGCCATTGCCAGCGGCATCGCCCGCTGATAGTTCGGGTCCCGTCCGAAGTGGATATACGCTTCATCGATGACCACGATGATATCTTGCCGAACGGCCTTGACAAATCGCTCGATCTCCTCATACGTCAGCAGCGTACCGGTTGGATTGTTCGGGTTGGTGATCACCACAATTTTTGTTTCTGGTTTAATCGCCTTTAACATGCCGTCCAGATCATGCCGATAGTCCGCCGTCAATGGGACGCTCGTCGCACTGATCGGCACACCCAGTTCTTCCCCGATGCCCTGGGCAGCCCGCCGGATCGACGAATAGGCACCTTCCGCATCCACCACATGACCACCCTCCCTGCTCAAGTAGGCCATGGGCAGCACATTCAGAAAATCTGAAGAGCCGTTATAGGAAAAGATATACGGGGTCGGAGGCTGTCGCCGCGACCCACGCTCAGGTTTGACCTTCTCAAATTCAACGCCGTCGTAGGCAGCCAGGTTATCAATCAGCGATTCGTTCAGTTCGCTACTGGCCCTCGTATATCGGTTGATCGTGGTCAGATGATCCGCCAGCGCCTGAACCGCGTGCATGGACGCCCCATTGGGATTTTCATTGAGCGATAAATCGATCACCCCGGGTTCCAGACCGACGGAGTGAATGTCTTTGACTGACATGCGACCCGTCATCATCTGCTCGGCCATCGCCAGCTTGCTGCTCATCGTCAAGGCCGCGCCGCCCAACAGCGCCCCTTTTAGAAAACCACGACGAGATACATCGTGCGGTGTGTTTTGAGTCGAATCGAATGACATATGATCTCCTTTGTTCCGACGTTGTTTATATTACATCTGTCCATCTGCACCCGGCGTGCCGTGTGCCTCTCTTTATCCACAGATGTATTATATTAGTTAGATTGAAGTATATATACCCATAAAGTTGATATGTCATTCATTTTGTCATCATCAAAAGCCGAAACGGCGGCCATTCAGGACAAGAGCGTCATACATTGCAGATCATGGAAGGTATTAAAATTTCTTTGAAATCGAGCACGCCATAAATCCTCATCATCATGCCGAAGTCCCTGCCGGAGGACGACACCACGGTCCTCAGGGCGAAGACCTGGGGGCCATCAGGCAACAGATTCGAAAGACGTTCGATGAAGAAAATGGCTTTCTACCTTATCTGATCGACCTGTGTATCCTCCAATTCTATGCCAGCCGCTGAGTGGACCAGACGGTTAGCGTACTTAACAGCAATCTGGACCTGATCGCCCATCGAGTCGAACTACGATATACCTTGCTGCGTTATCTGGTCTGGGCCATTCCGACCTTCGGTTTTATCGGAACAGTCGTCGGTATCGCCTGGACGTTGAATGCGGTGGACCTGGCCGATCCCGATGATCCGGTTCTCCTGACCAACCTGACCGGCTCTCTGGCTGTCGCGTTTGATACGACCCTGATGGCCCTGATTCTAAGCGCCATTCTGGTATTTTTCATGCATCAGGTCCAGGCCATGGAAGAGAAAAGCGTCAACCCGGCAGGGCACTACCTTTTACGTAATTTGATCAACCGGCTGTATGTGAGACAGGAAGGGTGAGGGAGAAGGGGAATCTGAGAATCAAAGAATCTGAGAATCTGAGAATCGAAGTGAATATGATCGAGTTGATTCGTTGATTCGTTGATTCCCAACCAGATATGCCCAGATCCAATAAAGATATCAACGTATTCAACATATCGATGCTGGATGTCATCTCGGGGGCGACGGGGGCCTTTTTGCTCGTGATGCTGGTTCTAGCGCCCTACTATGGTAAGACCGTGAGAGAAGAAGAGGTGCAGGACGTACGGGAGGCGATTACGTCCGCTGAGGACAATCTGAATCGGACGCAGACGGCGCTGGTGCAGGCCCAGTCGGATGCCGAACGGGTTCAAATTCTTGACCAAGCCGTTACTCAGGCGCAACAGGACCTGAAGGCTGTTCAGAATGGGCAGTTGGCGACCATGGCGGCGATAAAATCCGCCCATAGCCAGGCACAGAAAGAGGCCAAGGAAGCGGAAGAGCGCCTGGGCCTTGTCCTTCAGGATCAGAATCTTATTTTTGTCATTGACGTGTCGCGCAGTATGGGGCCACCGGAAGGTACGGCCCCACCATTCAGCACCTTTGAAAATAGTATTGTGGCTGTGGTTGCAGGCGTCAAGATGCTGGTGGCCACCATGGACGAAACGTACAAAATAGATATCGTCTTCTTTCCGAATCAGGTCGGCAACTTTCCAGGTACGCAGGTCAATCAGGATTATGGCCGGCTATGGGGTGAATTACGGTCGGTTACGGAGGATCGTAAATATGAGGCCTACGAGTTTCTCTCAGCGCTTCAACCTTTTGACGGCACACCGACAGAAGGGCACTCAACTACATGCTTGAAGAACAGAAATATAGGGATGCCGCCGCGATTATCCTCATGTCGGACGGCGCACCAGGTAATGACCAGGGGCAGTTGAGCGGTGCCCAGATTGATCAACTGGCGGCCCGTCTCACGCAGAGAAACAGCGGACGGTTTAAGATTAACGCCCTCGGCATAGGCTCACAGTTTCGCGATCAGAATGCCACCTTGGATGAGGTGCGGTTTTTAAAAGCGCTGGCGGATCGCAATGACGGATTTTATGTGGGATTTTACGGCCGGTACGAATCTGCGAATCAAAACCAGTTTTCGATCAAGTTATTTATCGAATCATCGAGCCCTGCGAGATTCGCAGCTTCCCATCTAATCATGCTAAGAAAACAAAAAAAGACATCAGTATATTCAACATGTCCATGTTGGACGTCATCTCGGGGGCGATGGGGGCCTTTTTGCTTGTGATGCTGGTGTTAACTCCCTATTACGGTAAAACCCTGACGCTTGAAGAAGCGGATGAAATCAAACAGACGCTGACCAATGCCAGGACCAGTTGAAGAACACACAGCAGGCCCTGAGTCAGGTCGAGGATACGGCGGCACGACGGCAGGCCCTGGAAGAGGTACTCGCATCAACGCGGGCGTCGTTAAACCAGGCGCAGCAGACACATAGTACGGCCATGGCACGTGCCCGACCGGTCCTGCACCAACTCCAGCAACGAATATCGTCTGCTGACCGGCGGTAATGTATTTATGCTCGTACCGGGCGGCGCTGAAAATATGGTTTCTTTGAACAAGGAAGCCATATATACACCGACACCTATAGAACCCTATCCACAGATTAACCTGGGACAGTCCACGTTGCTGTTCGTTCCGCTTTTCGGTGTGCATTTTCAATGGACAGGTAGCCCGTCAACATACGGTATTTCCTCTTATGGATCTGGCTCATGACACCAGCATGGTTACGCCAACAAAAGCGCAACCGCCGGCTGCACAGCCCGACACCATCACAGCCGCATCGACCATACAGCCGGCCAATACAGATACCACCGCAGGCAAAACAGACTCTACGCACATAACAAGCGCCGTGCGCGATACCGTGATCGGCGAGGGACAGCCAGCGGTCAGCGATACCCAATAGATCGCATCTATAAGCTTGGGCCTCCTGCTTATTGGAGGTCCGGTGGTAGCCTGGCGGTTCCTGTTGGCCTCGGACGATGAGAAAGATGAGCCGAAACAAATACGAGGCCATCCGGTGATCCTGGACGGTGCCCACTTTATTCTCGGTAACGCCCAGGATATTGGGCGAAGGAAGGAACAACAGGATGCCTTTGGCTTTTCGGATACGGAATCGGACCGGGTAAAAGCGCAAGGTTTGTTGGCCGTTATAAATGAAGATCCGCAGGACGCCTGCGAGATGCTGATCGCACAGATCATCGGCAAAGGCTTTGAGCAACAGGATAATGTGACCGGCGTAGTTCTGGTCTGTGAACAGGTAGACACAACCGTATCCGGATAACGCCGGACCACCAGATCCATCGCCTTTCCGTCGCCTAGCCCGCCTTGTTGTCTGAGATCGTGATCGGTAATAAGCATCCGCCTTGTTTTCGTACTCATCAGACAATACTGTGATTTTAGCCATTTGGTTTCTTCACCGATTTATTTTTCTGGAGAGCAATCCCAAAAACGATATATATTATAATAGAATCCTAATCAGAACTCGGAACCCAGAACTTAATCCTCCTCAGGAGTCCTTTATGTCCTTCGCCTTTTCCGATGCGCATATCGAATCATACTATACCCACGGGTATACAGTCTTCCGGCAGATCCTGCCACCCGCCCTAATTACGGATTTACGCCAGGTGTGCGACAAGGCCGTGGATATCGCCCGGGAAAAAAACGGGGCACAGATACAACGGTTACAGCCGGTAGCTAAATATGATCTTGACCAGCAGCCATTTATCGATTATGCGGAACTGCCGGCACTGATAGATGCTATCGCCCGGGTGCTGACCCCGAGGCATCGTCATGGCGACCGGGAGCTCTTCGGTGTATTGCTGGAACCGAGAGACCAACCCTGGTGTACCCACTGGCATCGTGACTGGCGCGACAATATGTCCGGGCTTCCGCTGGCGAGGTGGGATGACCGACTGATGGACCTCAACCTGTTTAACCAAATTAATTGCGCCCTCTACGAAGATCATTGCACCTGGGTGGTCCCGGGCAGCCATCTTCGACGAGATTTACCCCGTGAAGCCAAGAGGTTTCCGGATCGACCTATTCCTGGCCCGAATCTCGCGGGAAAATCAAATCTTGAACGGGAGCAGACCTGCCTGGCCTATTGCGAGAGTATGCCCGGCGCCGTGCAGTTACATCTCAACGCCGGCGACTTCGCTCTCTACCGAAACACCCTCTGGCATATCGGCAATTATGTGCCATACAGCAAACGTGCAACCATACACGATGGCCCGATGACGCCCGAGTTTCGAGCATGGATTTCGGAAACGCAGGAGATCGCAAGTAAGCGAAAAGAAGAAGGCCTGTTGTGGGAAAACCCTAACGGATGAGGGGAGTTTGAATTGTAAATAATGATTCCGTCCTTATAGTACACGACAAAAACTTGATTTGTCATCTCGACCGAGCACAGCGAGTGGAGTGATCTACTCATAGTCGGTTCGAATTAGATCCCTCGGCTTCGCTCGGGATGACATAATACGGGCCGTTATTATTTCTGTCGTGTACGATGTTGCGTCCTATAAGATTAAAAAGTCTTCAATCATCATTCAAAGATCATCATTGCTGATCCCTACGGGGTGGCAAGTCCCTTCGGGACGTTGCGAGCGCTACGCGGTTCAAAAATAAAGATAGGCCTATCTCCGATTCCCATCTCCAAATCCTTCATGATCCGGATTGGGTGCTGATTGAAGATGTTCTTGATTCAGATGAACTGGCTTCGGCAAAGCGGTCATGCGGTACCTATTATCCATCCGCGGATACTTACAATGCCGCACCGGATCAATATGCCTGGCTGCAAAGCGACCCCTTCGCCGGGATCATGATGTTTCCTTTAAGTGCCTTCGCTGAACAACCTGGCTATCCGTAATGACCTCATCGCCTTCACGGAACAAGCGCTGAATACGACTCATCTCCGTCTTCTGGAAGCCAGCCTCTGGGCCAAATATGCAGGGGCAGCGGATTACGGTCAGCCCTTACATTATGACTATTCCAATCATAGCCTGGTCGTGCCCACGCCGGATCGGGGATATGGTATTTTGCTTATGTTCTTTTATTCGGTTTTCCGCCTGTTGGTCATGCCTACTTGACCGATGAAGCGCTGAACTGGGTGGCGGCAGGCTATCCGGGTTTGGATGTCACGCCGTATAAAAAGCGATGAAAACCCGGCTTAAGAGGAAATAGTGGAAGAATTTGGTCCGTTGGGTCGCTTCTTCAAGATTATACGTCGCCTGCAAAACCTATTTCCCCATAACTTCATTGCGATGCTGTTTAAGGAATCGTAAGTGTTTTTGCTTGGAAGCAGCCCGGTCAGGGAGGCGGAGGGTCAATGCTTCAGCCTCTTCGATATATGGCATTATCGCTTTATAATTCTTTTGGTTCATCATCACCATCACCTGCCCATAAGCGGCTTCTGCTTTTGATGAGGTCATACCTAAGCGATGGGCCAGTGATCGGGCTTCGCTGAAACTCGTGAACACATCCGATAATTCGTCTGCTTGAGAAATCCCCGTACGCGGTTGTCAATAGTGTACCGTGGCATTATGAACGGTTACTATGCTATTAAGCACCCACACCAGACCGACCTGATCTCCGATACGCCGGGGGTGTTGTTCGGCCTGTCGTCCTGCGGTGAGGGCCCTCACAAAGTCATGACGCGGCGAATAATTGTGGGCGACCTTCAGTAATCGTTGGCGCTCGCGGTAAATTGGAACCTGTGTATCGTCCCAGGCCAAAGCCGAAGCCACGTACGTTTTAATAGCCGGCAGGTTTAACGCCTCTGCTGCGGTAAGGGCAGCACGCATCACACGCTGCTGACGTATTTTTATCTTGTCCCGATCAGATACGGATTTTGATTTGGAATGGGGCAGCGTTTCGTCCAGATAGCCATGAATCATCACCATCACATCGACGGCATTCTCTTTCCACAGGGCAATCACACCGTCCCTGTTCCCTGATGCATCCAGCGTCTCAAATTGTTGCCATACAGATGATACCGCATGTATAGCTGAACCGACAGAAAAAATCCCTATCCACATGATTATCAAGAATAATCGCATGATGCCCTCTCTTGTTAGGTGCACGCGGGCCTACTGGTGTCAGTTGTTGATATAATACAAGATAAAAGAGAGAGACCAAAACGAATTGTGATGAATAACAATTATTGTGCTTAACAGTGAGGTCTGTAGGATCCTCGACTAATTCCCAGGATTTTACAATCGTGCCATCCTTTGTCTGATTTTGACATACAAGAATAGACTCATCTATAGGATTTATGCTGAATTTTACAAATAAGATTGATATCAGCCACGTATTCGGCAATATTAGACTGGCGAAATACAGGTCTACTTGATGCAGAAATGGGTGTTATATGCAGGCACATAAATCCTTTATTGTGATTATCGGCGGGGCTAATATGGATATACACGGTCAGCCCGGCCGTACACTCGAACTTCATGATTCGAATCCAGGCTCCGTCAAGAACTCACCCGGTGGGGTCGCCCGTAATATTGCTGAAAATATAGCGCGTCTTGGAAATGACAGCCGTTTGATTGCCCCCATCGGCAGGGATCACGCTGGCCGGATGTTATTACAACAAGGTATTGATGCCGGTATCGACATGCAACATATCGTGGAGATGGATACTTCGGGGACGTCTTCATACCTTTCCATCCTCGATGAAAATGGGGCATTGCTCGCCGCCATTTCGGATATGTCTATTCTGGAGCATCTTGGTCCAGACCAATTACAAATCCATCAGGATATGTTACGCCGGGCCGCACTTATTATAATCGATACGAATCTAAGAGCGGATACGCTGGCCTACGTCATGGAGAATTTTTCGGATCAGCCGATTTTTGTCGATCCCGTATCCTGTTCGAAAGCAAGTAAATTATTACCACACTTAAAGGCCATACACACCTTGAAGCCCAGCTTGTCAGAGGCAGAGGAAATCGCAGGCTTGAAAGCAGATTCCCCAAAGCAATTACCGACGCTGGCAGATTGGTTTCATCGGCAGGGTGTAAAGCGTATGTTCATCAGCTTAGGGGCCAAAGGTCTGTTTTACAGCACCGGTGATGGTCAGGGCCAGATAGAAGCCATTACGCCCTCCAAGCAGATCTATACCAACGGTGCAGGAGATGCGCTGCTCGCTGGCCTGGCGCATGCGTGGCTGAGGCAATGGCCGCTGTTGCCGTCGATCCATTTTGCCATGAGCGCCGCCTGTCTGACCCTATCACATCCCGCGACCATTCATCCTGATATGTCGACCCCTAATGTTACCCAAATTAATGAGCGCCATTATGCCTGACAGATCTCTCGAAGCTTATTTTGACATCAACCCTATCGTCCAGAGCGCCCTCGATGAAGGCCGTCCTGTGGTCGCGCTGGAGTCCACCATTATCTCCCACGGCATGCCTTACCCGCAAAATGTAGACACTGCCCTGCAGGTGGAACAAGTCGTCCGTGACCACCACGCCGTGCCCGCAACAATGGCTATTTTACGAGGTCGATTAAAAGTGGGGCTGAGCCGTACTGAAATTGAATATTTAGGTAAAGCAGGACAAGCCGTTACAAAAACAAGTCGCCGGGATATACCATTCATGGTGGCTGGTAAAAAAGATGGGGCGACGACCGTGGCTTCTACCATGATTCTGGCTGATAGAGCCGGCATCAGGATATTCGCTACGGGCGGCATCGGGGGCGTGCACCGAGGCGCGCCGCAAACCCTCGATATGTCCGCAGACCTGCAGGAACTCGCTCACACGGATGTAGCAGTCGTGTGTGCCGGGGTGAAATCCATACTGGATATCGGGCTTACGCTGGAATATTTAGAGACCCACGGGGTACCGGTCATCGGTTATCAAACGGAAATGATGCCTGCCTTTTACACACGGGACAGTGATTTTATCGTCAATTACAAACTCGATAGCCCCGAAGAAATAGCCCGAGTGATGAAAGCCAAATGGGAGATGAATTTGAGTGGGGGGATGATCATTGCCAATCCGATTCCAGCAGCCCATAGCCTCGACCGAAGGCAAATCGACGGGGTCATTGATCAGGCGCTTCTGGACATGGAAAAAATAGGCATGACAGGTAAAGACTGTACCCCCTATCTCCTGGCGAGAATAGCTGAAACAACCGAAGGGGAAAGCCTCGCAGCCAATATCCAACTGGTATTTAACAATGCGGCCTTAGCGGCTGAAATTGCGGTTGAATATGCGTCTTTACAAAAATGACCATGAAGTCAGGCAGGGTGATTATAGTTCTTCCTGGTCCACCATCCTATTACATAAGGGCATCTCATGTCTCATATTCCCACGATAGATATATCCGCTTTTCGTAAGGGCTCCAAAGAAGAGAAACAGGCTATAGCATCAGAGGTGGATACCATCTGCCAAACCACAGGCTTTCTCGTGATTACGGGGCATGGAGTCCCTGAAGATATTCTTGAGGCCGCGTGGTTTAACGCATGGGCGTTCTTTGACTTACCTATGGAGCAGAAGCTCCGATCTCAGTCCAGTGAACCAGGTTGCCCGAGAGGCTATTTTCCTCTTGAAATGGAAGCCCTCGCCAAAAACCAGGGAGCCGACACGCCGCCGGACCTGAAAGAAATGTTCAGCATCGGCCAGCACCGCAAACCCGGCCACCTGCCACCGGGGTCGGATAGAGACTTTTTCTTCGGGGCTAACATCTGGCCGGCCGAACCTGACCAGCTCCAGCAGGCCTGGCTGGCCTACTATACTGCAATGGAACGATTAGGCGCGGACCTCATGACGCTTTTCGCTGCCGCCCTCCATCTGCCTGAAGCTTATTTCACCCCGCATCACACCACCACCATCAGCGCCTTGCGGGCCAGCAACTACCCAGCGACTGACAAAGCCCTCCAACCCGGCCAGCAACGGGCCGGGGCACATTCCGACTATGGCAGCTTAACGATCCTGAAATCCGATATCGCTGTTGGCGGCCTCGAAGTGCTCATGCCTACCGGTGAATGGGCGATGGCTCCCAGAATACCGGATTCATTTATTATCAACATCGGTGATATGATGGCCAGATGGACCAATGACCGGTGGGTCTCGACCCCGCACCGGGTGGTTAGCCCGGCAGCGGATGAAGGCGGTTTATCTAAACGCCGACAATCCCTCGCCTTTTTTTACCAGCCTGATTGGGATGCCGAGATAAAATGTATCTCCACCTGCCTTTCTGCTGGAGAACAACCCAAATTTTCCATGGTACAATCAGGGCCCTATCTGATGCAGCGATTCGGGGTGTCTATTGATCAGCCTGGCCATACGCCTGGCTTGCGTTAGATCTCGCAATAGCTATTAGAGGCCCAGGCTGCCAGCGACCTCAATCTACAAACGTATGCCCACCTTGTATTTGCCGTTGAGCCGGGTGTGCAGGATTCCGAAGGCCTATCCACCAGATCCCAATCACCGCTGCAACATGGTGACCCGACTCAATATTTTCTTCACGGTCGGTGTCAATCGGGTTCGGTTATAGGCATCGCCGCACTGCCGGATCGCCTCGGCCACCGTAGGATATGGATGAATAATCCCGGCCAGGGTACCCAGTCCGACTTTACCCCGCATCGCCACGCTTATCTCGCTGATCATATCGCCGGCATGACCACCGACGATGGTCGCCCCGAGGATCTTGTCCGAACCTTTTTCCACATGGATCTTAACAAAACCTTCTGTCTCGCCTTCAAGAATAGCCCGGTCCACATGCTGAAATTCACGGGTGAAGGTCTCATAGGCGATGTCCCGCTCTTTCAAGTCCTTCTCATAGAGGCCCACATGGGCGATTTCCGGTTCCGTATACGTCGCCCAGGGAATCAGGAAATCGGACACCTTTTCGCGGCCGAAGAACAGGGCATTTTTGATGACCATCCGGGCCATGAAATCGGCCATATGGGTAAACTGATACATGGACGCGACATCGCCGACCGCATAGACGTGGGGATTCGTGGTCTGAAGACGGTCGTTTACTTTGACGCCCCTACGCGGATCGAATTCGATACCGGCCTCTTCCAGGCCAAGGCCGTTTACATTAGGCTTGCGACCAGTAGCGACGAGCAGGGCATCCAATTCCACCCCACGCTCCACCCCATCTGATTCGATGACCACGGTAATCGGCGCCTTTCCGTTATCGCTCTCGACACGTTTGAAGGTTATGTTAGAGATAAACGTCACGCCGTCACGCCGGGTGGCTTCTTCGACGATACGGGCGGCCTCTGGATCTTCCTTCGGTAGAATACCCCCGCTGCGGGAGAATACCGTGACGTCAGAACCAAACCGCTGAAAAGACTGGGCGAGTTCCATACCGATGGGGCCGGCCCCGATCACCCCAAGCCTCGGCGGGAGTTCCGTCAGATTAAAAATATTGGCGTTGGTCAGATAGGGGGCTTCTTTGAGTCCTGGAATGGGAGGAATGGCTGCCGAACCACCGGTGGCTACGACGGCCTTTGCGAAAGTAAGGGTCTGGCCGTTGACCTCCACCGTATTCGGCCCGGTAAACCTGGCCCGGCCGATAAACACATCGACGCCTAATTCCTGGCTAAAGCGCGTAGCGGAATCAACCGGAGAAATACTGGCTCGAAGCTTGCGCATGCGTTCCATAATCGCGCCAAAATAAATCTGGACCTCACCCGATATCTTTACCCCGAATTGCGCGGCATCTCTCACATCTGCCGCCGCACGTGCACAGCGGATGAGTGCCTTGGACGGTACGCATCCCACATTCAGACAATCCCCGCCAAGGAGGTGAGACTCGATAATCGCACTATGGGCACCGACACCAGCCGCCCCGGCTGCCGACACCAGGCCACCCGACCCGGCCCCGATGACCACGAGGTTATATTTCGCTTTCGGCGTCGGATCAACCCATTGTTTGGGGTGTACGGCATCAAGCAGTTTCACATTGTGTGCATCCAA